>ERZ1023822.1-NODE-1-length-241912-cov-19.147174_pt1 | contig 241912 bp, 196 predicted proteins | sample MGYA00380379_ERZ1023822 | MGnify/ENA primary metagenome ERZ1023822 (study PRJEB33179, sample SAMN07448988) | human gut metagenome | biome: Human-gut; feature: Human associated habitat; material: Faeces | host: Homo sapiens | place: India: Bhopal | collected... | reverse complement strand
CAACGCTATAATCAAGCTACCAAAGGACATCAACAATGCTAATATCCCAATGAAAATCGAAATGATCTCATAAGCCGTCATCGGCGCTAATCAAGCCCCCAGACACTTAACGCCCTGTCATGGGTACTTTCCTTAAAGAGTACCCTAACATATATCATATGTTCTGCAAGAACAATTGTAATTTGAATCTTATTTTATAGACCTATTCCCTATAAATATTTTAATACATCAGATAAGTTATTAATTTCCATATCAGCTTTTTCACTCTCATCTGTTATATTCCACAAACTTCCTAATCCCTGTTTTACCCATATAGTTTTCATACCCAACTGTTTTGCGGGTACAATATCATTATCAATACGGTCACCAATCATGACTGCATTCTCTGGCTTACAACAGCTTCTTTCCAATGCAATTTCAAATATGCGCCTATCAGGTTTTGAAACGCCTTCTTCTGCTGATGCGATAATCAAATCAATATATTTTCGTACTCCAAGATTTTCTAATCTCTCAGAAGTTCCTAATGATTGGTTTGCAATTACACCAATTTTATAAATTCTACTTAACTTTTTCAAACAATCTTTAGTATCTGTATACAGCCTCTCGTATTGCGATTCCCATTTAGGTAATTTCACCCCCAATTGCCTTGCTACCTCTAAATCTCCTTTTTTGTTTTCTTTATAAAACGACATGGCATATTTATAAATTTGCTCGTAAGTTAAACCTGATAAATCCGCTATCCTTTTCATCCTGTCTTCATAAACTTTGCTTTCATCAACCAATGTCGACCCAACATCAAAAAATAGCCATTTTATTTCGTCCTTCTTGGGCAGAAATCCTCTTTTCCTTGCTTCTTCCAGCAGTTTGGGTTGAATTTCCGGATAAGTCCAATTAATCGGTAGTTCATCCATAATTGCAATTTTTTCAATTTCACTGTGAAGCTCTTTTTCAAATGTATGTATATTTGCAAAAAATAATTTTCCAAAAGTCTCCCTTCCATCGAAATTATCTGGTGCAGTCACAGAATATATACAAATTGGAGTAATATCAAAAGTTATTGCTCCTGTTTCTTCATATAGTTCTCGTTTGGCTGTTTCAAGAATATCCTCACCATCTTCTCTATGCCCTCCTGGCACTTCATATGTATCTCTTTCTTTATGCTTGCAAAATACCCACTTGCCGTTACTCTGTGAGATAATCACTGCAAATTTCAATAGTTCATCATTAACCGTATCATAAAATTTTACTTCCACCATATTTCCTCTCCATGTACATATCTATAATATTTCATTTTCAATAAAACCCGCAATACCATCTTCATCATTTGAACCAATTACAATATCAGCTCTCTCTTTTACCTCATCAATCGCATTCCCCATTGCAACACCTGTTCCACATAATTCAAGCATTCCGATATCTGCATAATCATCTCCAAATGCAATAATTGAATCTGTACTAAATCCACATACTTCCGTAATCTTCATAATTGCGTTTTCTTTCGTCACATTCTTTTTTGTAAACTTGTACCAAAATCCATCAGAGAAACGAATACAATCACAATCAGAGAGACTTCGAGTCAGCTTATCTGCCTTATCTTGATTAAATATCTCAACACACATTTTTAATGAACATTCGTTAAAATCTGAAAAATCTGTATAAATACTATCTCCCCAACTCTTATCTAACTTCTTAGGATCTATTTTATAATTCCAATAATGTGCATCTATTGTGTCTATCGTAATTTCGCAATCATTTCCACAAATATTTCTTGCCATGTCAATCATCACATTCGTTTCTTCTTCGGAAAATTCTGCCCTATAAATATATTCTGTTTTGTATTTTACTAATGCACCTCCACTCGATATTAAAATATCGGGCATCAATTCATTTAAAAATACCAAAGAGTTTTGCTCACTTCTGGAGGTGGAAACACCTATCAATATATCATTTCCCCTGCATTTTTTTAGAGCTGATAATGTTCTGGTTGATATTGTTTTGTCACTCTGTAATAAAGTTCCGTCTAAATCAAATAAAAGAAGTTTGCATTTCTTCATATCATTTTTTCCTTTTCATTCTTCTGAATAATTACATTTGCATCAATTACTCTCCCCACAAATAGAGCCAAACTAGAGCCATTTGATAAAATAAATGCCGGAAACCCGCATAAATACAGGCTTTCGGCATTTCTGTCCGTTATTCAAACTCGCAAAGTTTGGTTTGATTTTTGTTATTTCAATATGGTTATCTATACTATCTTGTATTGATATCTCGTACCTTTTCCACACATTATTTTTTGTTTCACATATTTTTAGTACCAATCCAGTACCATTGCTATATTGTCATTATTGTGTGTAGTTCTGGTGGCTTGCTCGTCCACCTACAAATATTATAGAATAAGTAATTGGTTTTGACAACTATCAATTTTGTAGTATTACTCATATCTATGATATAAATCTCTTCTCAATTACAGACTATCGATATCGCATATTTAAAAGCTTTCTATAACATCTACTTTTCTTATATCCAAACTGAAGATAACTCCGGAACATTCAAGGATTTTACAAACTCAATTACATCATTTAATGCCTCTCCTACAACAATTCTATGAGATTTAAGCTCATCTATATAGCCTTTCAATGTCTTATTGCAATTATACATTGCTTCAAAATAATATTTATCACCTTTCAAACCATTATAAGAATAACTCCGAATACAATTCTTATAAACTTCGGCAATTCTATCTTGCAGACACTCATCATCTGATAAAATTTTCAATATTGGTTGCCTCAGCAAGTTCCATAAACTTTTAACATATTTAATATCTGAATACTGCAACTTATCCATAATCTCAAGAGTAGCTTCTTTAATAGGCATAATACCTTGTTTCTTTTTTCTTGCCACAAATAATATTAACTGAAGTCCCAATGATGCTTCCCCTATAGCTTTTTCGTCATTAGACCAGAACGCAGATTTTATCATACCCAACGCCTCAGAATAATTGCCTTCTATTGCGCATTTTATCGCATCCATTGCTATTCCATTTGCACCATTATCTTTTATTAACAACAAGATACGCTCAATAATTTCTAGAATATCATCCGCCTCTGCATCATCCACTTTTAGCACATAAACCATTGCTATAAACTCACTAACATATCGAATCTGTTGCGCCTCATTTTCTTCGCCGAAGAAGTCTATACCATGTCTCTTTTCCTTTTTTCCTTTTACAAAATGTTCAATTGAGCACAAAATTTCTATTAATTGCGTATTTTCAAAATCTATTTTAGTATATTCTCCATCACTAATTGATGATGTTAAATAAAATAAATTAATATATCTAAATATAGCCCTATCTGAGACATGATAGACCAACCCATCATAAATATAATTTTTATATAACTCTGCAAAATCAACTATATCTGGATGAGGTAATTCTTCCCATATCATCTCATAAAACATCTTTGAATCAGGAAAACTATCTGTATTATTATTCCACAAAATATCTGCAATCTGAAATTTATATTTATCATCAGGACAGTTTCTCCAAAGACACAATAGTTGGGCAATACCATTATCACGTTCAGACCTTTCTTTTTTAATTAATTCAATTGCATTTGTGTAATACATACTTGAATCATCAAATTTTATATCCAACTGTGAAAAGAATGATGCCATGCATAACCTACTATCAGCTTCAATAAACATTACATCAAGTATCGCCTCTGCAATCTTTCCATTGAATCTAGTTGATAATCGTGAAATTATACCTCTTAATTCGCCTATAATATGTTCTTCATCTTTAATATCAATCTTGGCTATATGTTTCATTAACTCAATAATACTGTCATCATCTAAAAATACCACTATTCTGGACAAAACATTTAAGGCATTATTATGGCTCAAAAAAGTATTACGCTCGTCAAATCCCTTATATACTGTCTTTTGTACACAATTCCAAATGTTATTGTATAACTCTGTCATCATTTTTATATCCGACATAGCTATGCTCCGCCTCGAAAATGCCCTCTCAATTACATCCTTATTATTTGCTCTGACCATAAACGACGATTTCCAATATGTATTTGCACTTGTCGACATAATATTTCGGATAGCGCTAGGAACTAAAAAACTCTGATCCGAAAATAACGGCAAACATAATGCGTCTAACATTAAGATAAATTCAAAACTCAATCTTTGAAGCCGATTTTCTCCGATTAATATTGTTATTCCACTACTATAATTTACATCAAAAACATTTTCTCTCGTGTCATCTTTTACTCTCTCCTTTAATATTTCTTCACGAAGATCTTGTTCAAGTTCTATAATAATTCTTCTTGTTTGAAATCTATTCCCCTTATATTCAATATCCGAATAATCATCGTTCCTATTCCACCATTTATTTAGAGTATTATAACAAAGACTTAGATAGCTCTTATATGATGCATTAAATGCAGATTCCATTTTCATTTTTCTTAACTCACTTAAACATTCTTTCAAAAGTTCTTCAGCAAGTTCTATGTCACCTAATTGAACAAATAATCCAGCTTTGGCAATTTCAATTTTCAAATTTGACTTACCGATATTCGCTAACTGTTTTTTTACTTCTTCCCCATCAAAGAAAGATGCTGCATGCTTTGCAAGTTCTATATGATACAATCCTTGACTAACATCTGATAAATCCGCTTGTATTTGTTCACTTCTTAAGATAATATCTTGATACATTGCTTCATCAGAATCAACTCTATACATCTCCAATAAATATAAGTATATTTGCATCATCCACTCTGCAGAAAAACTAATATTATTCTCTTTAACTGCATCACATATTTTTATTAGTTTGTTCGCCTGATAATCATACAAAGGTATAAAGCAAAGGCGCTGTATTCTAATTAGATATGCAATCAAATGTAAATAATCATTATTTATCATTTCTGTTATCGAAAGAACTCTATTAAATTTATCTTGAAAATAATCTCTATATTCATCCCTTTCCTCTTTCGGAAGCAAGACAACCTCACCAACTTCTTCTAGAATTTTTTCTGAAAACTCAAGAATTTGTTTAATATAATCATCCTCATTCTCCAATTTTTTATAAGGAATATCTTCATACCCATAAAACGGAGCCCTATCTCTAAAGCTTTCTTTCTTTGCTTTAACCTCAAGAAAGTCGATAAATTTGTTATAAGCTTCACTGTATTTATCCTTTTCAGACCCATCTAATAAATCTGTCAAATCAACTAATGCAATTTTTCTCTTCCTCAATATATCCTTTTCAGATTCATTCATATCGCTAAACAAACCGATCAGATATACTTGCGGACAATTTTCTCCGAGATTATCATGAAGCCAACCATGCCAGCTCAAAAAATTGGGATCGTCTCCTGAAAATCCAACCATACATAGCGTTGTTTCAATCAATGATTGCTGAACCGTATTCACAAATGCTGCTGATTTTCTTGGATAACAGCGAAAATCTTCTTCACTTATAATATACGGTCGCACTCCTGGTATACTACCGTGAAGTTTAATTATTCGAGCTATGCCACCGCTACTCCCCGGCAAATTATCTTGAGATAATATTACTCTATAATCCTTATCAGGAAATATATCTTCTCTAGCTCTTTCAAGCAATGTATCGTAGTTTGTTGTAAAAATATCCGTCCAATTCAATCGCAAAAGACGTTTATGAATTTCACCCGGAATAAACATCTCATCAGCTACATTTTTTTCAATAAGAGCATTCATCTTATTTCTATCAAAAAAAGCAATATATTCCTCTGCTAAACGAAGTGTATTTTTCCCTGACGTCTTTATGATTCTTTGATTTTTCCAATTTTCCACTTCAGCTGTGTCTGATGGTTTTGGATAAAGTTCATCATACATAGCTGTAGCCAATTCACTCCAATCGGGTAGTGTTTTTCTGTTTCCTATTCCCTCAGCATTTTTAGAAAATCCTGCTCCTACCATCAAAGAAGCGCCTCCATAGATTGCCGGATCATTCACTCTTGTAGCAATGTCGTTAATATATGCCATTGTAGTTTCTCTACTCATACTTATCCACCTTTCCTCTTACACCACCTACTTCACTTAATCCGATAAAACAATTGATACCCACACACTTCCTTGCTTTTGTAAATACAATACAAGGTTTTGACATTTTTTACTTCAGCTTATCATCTAAAGTATTAACATGAATCATTTTAATCCTACCTTCTGATAGTTAAAAAACAAGCCATCTATATTTATCACTTACCATCTCCTTTTACCACCCAGCATCCGTTCCTATTAGTGCCCTCTCTTACAAGCAAACCTTCCTCCTGCAATTCTTTCATGTCTTTTTGTACTTGTTTTCTTGTTAAACTGATTTTCTTCATAAGCTGAATCTGTGTTATTGTAGAATTCTCTTTCAAAATTTCTAAAATTATCTTTTTTCTTTCGGCTCTCTTCCGACTCTTCTTTCAAAAATTCCTTGTGCACAAACAACCTTGATATAAACTAACTATATTCCTCATCCGTCTTAAATTCCGGTTTAGGAGAAGCCTTTCGCTTCTATTGCATCTATCATCTTCTTGAATATGCAATCACCTGCAAAAATCAAATTGAGCAATATGTCTTATCATATGCACTAAAACCGTTTACCACATACCAATTTCCATCATATGCAAGAGACCACTGTAGCTATTAGTTTTCAAGTCCCAGCACAGAATTACATGCACACTCATAATTAATATATTCTGGCAATTCTTTCAAAGCGGCTTGCAACTTTTTTCGTCTGCAATTAAGAGTTCCACTATTCGGTGCTATATATGCACCTTTTTCATCGCTTTTACAATAATCAATCCACCTATCAATTAACATTTTTGTTTTTTCTACTACAAGCTCATGTGCGGAATTCTCAGAATCATATCTTGGAATCACCTTGTATGGTAATTTGTGAATATGTCTTTTTCCAAATCCTCCATCCGGCTGAAAATCCTTAATTGCATCATTCAAAGCCGTGCTGTTAATCATACCTGTGATAAATAATGCCTCTTCTTCACTTGATGCCATATACCAGTATAAAGTCTGATCAATTATTAATCTTGATGTATCATACTTTTCTAAATCAATGTATGCAGCGCAAGGATTTGATCCTCCTGCATTTGATAACACAAGCCAACGTCCTAATGAAAAATTCTGCTTGTACAATTTTCCATAAATATTCACCTTATCATTAAGCAACTCATATACGGACATTCCTGTTTCATCTTGAATCTCTTCAAAAACCTTTGCAGTAGAAGGATTCATCAGAGCAATATCTTCTGCCATAACTGGCTTCCACAAGCCCTTATCTTTTGTTCCTGGAATAAGAACTTTTGCTGGTTCTGCTACAATAAATGGAGATAAATGTTTTGAAATAAAACAATCATACATGTACTTATCATCAAATCCATCAACCTCAATATCATGAGCAGTATTTTTCTTGCTCTCACTAATCAAATAAAATAAATCTGATGATTTATCTATCTTTTCAATTTTCCAAGAACCGTTACTTTGTTTACAAAACTTATGAAAAAGTGCAGTTCTCGGAAATATATCTGCTCCTTGATTAAACATCCATGGTTCCTCATTAATAAGGTCAACTACATCAGCATCACAACCACGATTTGTCCATGCTGAACGTTTTCCTTGTACATTTAATGTGTATTCACATTCCTCATACTGATTAATTTCAACATAGTTTCTTCCCGACAACGGATAAAATGTAGCTTCTTGAGTCTTTCTTCCACCCAATACTATTGCTTTATTCTTAAAAGTCGTAATTGGCAGTTCCCAGATAGTATCTATATTTGTGTTAATTTGTTGGCGTGAAGATATATATTTTCCTCTTCTCAAAGGTTCATGATTATATCCACTCATAAGACTACCTGGCATAACACATAGCCATTTTCCATCGTCCTTTAAATATTTATCTACTGCTGCTAATAAGAAGGTTGAAGCCAATTCCATATGCAGGTGAGAAGCTCCAGGTGACTTTATCCCCAATTTATCATTTTTCTCTAGCAATGATTTCTTATATGGATTGTCAGCTAATTTGCTCATCGCCAACCAAGGCGGATTTGAAATAATACAATTAAACTGATGTTCAACCAATCCTGGCCGATAGCTGTTATTTAAAATAAAATACCAAATGCCATTTCTTCCTTCTCGCTGAAGTCTTTCTAACTGCAAAATAAGCGCATATGCCGACATTCTTTGAGCCTTTTCCTCTTCTCTTGACTGAATAACACCCGATTCAATTTCAACTGAATAAACTAGTCGGTCCAGCTGAGTATCTGTCAATTCAGTTTCTTTATTTGTCGCTCTTATCATCGCCAATTTATAGCATTTTGCCATGAACGAATCAAAGGTAACTCTATGTTTGGCTGTTAACATATATGATGGAATGTCTACGCGATGCCCATCAAAATGCAGTCTAAAAACGTCTTGTTTTTCATCTGATAAATCATGAGAGACAGGTGTAGCAACGAATAATGAATCTGCATGATAAACTGGAATTGTGATGGCACCTTTGTGGAATGGGAATAAGTCTCTCATTGACATCACCCAGTTTACCTTTGCCAACATTACGGCAAGTGGATCAATATCAAATCCCATTGTACAGGAAAAAACTATATCATCCTTTTCCTTTGAATAAGTTTCAGTATTAATTTCATATTTTTTTCGTACTGCTTTAATCGTTTCTATGAGAAAAACTCCTGAACCACAACACATATCTAACATTCTTGGTGATTCGTTAATCTCTCCCACCACTTTTTCTGCCATTTGGCTCGCAACCCAATGAGGTGTAAAATCCTGTCCGAGCATTAGTCTGTGTTCACGTTTTGATAATTGTGCAAGAAGCTCACCAAAAATATCTTCCTCTGGTATCAGCTTAAAATCAAAACAAGTCAACTGCTCCTGCACCTGTCGAACAGTCTGAACAATAAGATCAGAATATGGACTGTTATTCAACCATCCAAAATAATCATAATCAACCAGATTTATAATATTTCTTTGCTCAAAATATTTTCCGTTTAGTATCTCATTAATCTCATCATTACTTGATGTCAGTGAGCTACCACTCAAAATATTCGCACAAATCACTTTAGCAACTGTAACAAGATAATATTCATTAACATACGTTTCCTCAGAGAATTCACCATAGTTTGACGCTCCTAAATATGCCACAAAATTCTGCCAAACACTTTTTATTAGTTCTGCATATATGGCTCTTTCTGACATAGCTCTGTCAACTACAGCTTTAAATTCATTAATATGTTTCCTATAGAAAATACTTTCTGTACCAAATTCCAAAGATAGAGTTTTAGCATTAAGTATCCTAGAAGCTGTTCTATTAAAATAATTCTGAGTAAAGTTTTCAAATCTTGTAAATTCCAAGTCACTATTAATAGAGAGATCAATACTTTCTTCTTCGATAAGTTTAATATCTCCGGCTCCATATAATCTGCTTTTATCTATATTTCCAATAATTTCTATTTTGTATCCATACCACCTTACAGTGTCAGATAAGACGCCTAAAATCTCATTTTGTTTAACCCCTAAATTACATAATGCTGCACAATATTCTCGAACCTGATAATATCCTTCATCAAAAATCGCTTTAGTGGTTAAATTTTTTTCGTATTCAATAGCTGTTTTTCCAACAACTGAATCTGCAAATCCATAACGTTCTTTTCCCGTTGAACTTGAAAAATGCAAAAAAGTTTCTGTACCCATCACATGTTCTTGAACCCACCAAGGATTATCTGGAAAAATTAATGACAAATGTGCAGATAAAATATGACGAAGCTTATCTTCTACTGAACCATTATTTATTTCACTTTGTGCTAATTGCACAAAATCTTTCAATGCTGCTTTATTCATATAGCACCTCTTTCCGTCAATTTTTTTTCAAGTAAAGATGTTAGTTTATTAATTATCTCATCTTCCCCTTTCCCATACCGTCTAAATAGTAAAATATCTATAGAACGCCTAATTTTATTAAAATCACAATCGTCATTCAATAACTGACTGCCAAGCATAGATAACTCATCCATTATATCTGTAGTTAATTTAGGGAACAAAACCTGTTTTATATGGCTTGCCTCTATTTTCAATGCTCCGCCACCCATTCTTGCACCTATTAGCTCCATATAGCACTTAAACCAAGTGGAATTAAGCAGTGCAAACATGCACATATTGTTTTCTTTCTTTTGATTCCATAATGTTATAAAATTCGCATCAACAACAATGTGATTTTGATTCTCATTATGTACATAAAGACATTCTACTGCTTTACCGCAGAGCCTAGATATACAAAGCTCCGGTTCATGTCTTTTCTGCAATTTAGGTAACATATACCAGAATCTCAAATATCCTCTTTTATTTCTTTTCTCGTTTGGCTTTACCGCTGATAGTTCCCCAAATCTTTTTCCTTTTTTAGGAATTAAATATTCTTCTCCACATCGAATATAGGATTCTAGTTCTGAATCTAACACTCTATACAGGCCAATTGCTTCCGGAGAAAGCTTTACATTATCTCCAGGTGCCACCGCATCTGTAAGATATAAAATACATTTTCTCAAGCTACTACTTCTTACGCAAAGTCCAGGAACTTCATTTCTGTTTTGAATGGCCATCCTAATATTTTCCACAGATGTTACGATTTCCTTATCATTCCATGTACGTGTTCGTATTTTTACCATACCACTTTGATTATCTTTTTTTAATACATTGGCATAAAAAAACTCATTGGCACCTGTTCTTAATCCCTGCCCTGATTTCCACCCCATTTCTTCAAGGGTTAAAAGTTCACAGCCCTCTCCTATTATTGATGATAGCTCTTCTGGAAGAATATGCGTATCCTCTATAATACCTTTATCCTCTTCTAAAACCCATTTCATCTCGTTTAGATGCATTCCTAAATTATAAAAAAGTTGCTTCGTTTCCAAAGAATATCCTGCAAAACCCTCCCCTTTAATATTCTTATTTTCCTGAAGAATACATTTAACAGCGTCATCCCCCGTCTTATCTTTATACTTAAGCCTCTCAACAACTGAATTATGTCCAAGCAGCTGTTTCCCAATTTCCAACAAATAGGTCTTTCCATTACATTCTTTTAATGGCAGTACGCTATTCCTCTTTTTTGCGATAACTAAACAGGTCCTCACCGATGCATTATCAAACCATACTGAATCAATGTCTTTTGCAACAGTTAATATCTCAAATGTTTTTAGCAACAAATAATGAATTGGTAATGCATAATCCCTGTTTAACCACGTCTCTGGAACTACCATCGCTAAATATCCTTGTTTTTTTGTTATCAAAGCACATAAAACCCATGATGGAACTGCCAAATCAGCTAAACCTGAATAGTTCTCAACTACCTTCAAAAATAATTGGCGTTCATCTTCACTAACATACGAAGCTCTTAATATAATGTCTTTTAGATTCCGTCTTACCTCATCACCTGTAGGTAATCCATACTCATCATTTGTATTAAAAAGCTGATATCTCACATAAGGTGGATTCGTAATCACTAAATCCCAACCTGAAGCATTTAAAACTTCATCTGTAATAAAAGCACTTCCTTCAACCACCTCAGCATTTGGGATTCTTTTCCTACAAGTTGCTATTGCTTGGCTGTCTATATCGACCCCACATACCTTTTGAATTGAAGTTATTTTCCCAGAAACTGCAACCAACATATCCCCGCTACCAACCATTGGGTCTATTACGTTTTTTATAGTTGCACTTTCTGGCAAAAAACTAACCAAAGTATTTGCCACATTTTTTCCAGAAAAATATTGCCCATATCTTTTTTTCCTTGCATCATCCGTTAATTGCTCCATTAACAATAATATCCTTCCTAAAGTTTCTAATAACTATATAGGCATCTTTTGCATCATATGAAACTTTAATGCTATTCTTCAGGCACTCATTTACATATAATGAGTAAATCCTTCTCTCATCAAATTCTGTGTCAGACATATGTTCTTCAATGATCTTAAATATTACATCATTATTTTCATCAAGTTCCTTTCTATTGAATGATGCCTTCTTTAATAACAACATCGGATCACCCTGCACTGAATCATTTGAGACAACTTGCTTGAAGCTCGCCTGCTCTTTGTCTAAAATATTAGTCTGCCAAACTTCTAATGATGAATCACTAATAACATTCTCAAATGCTTGCCATATTTCTGCTTTTGCAGCATGAAAAACCACAACCGCAGATGCGGTATGTTTCATAACTCTTCGAATCTCAGAGAATACCTCTGTCAACATTTCTTTATAATCATCCAAAGACTTATTCTGTGATTCACTTATAATTATTTCATCCTCACGATTTGTCACGTTATCTAACCACAGTTCATTTATCTGATTCACCTCAGCATAAGGAATAAAATCGCCAAAAGGCGGATCTGTAAAGACCATATCAATACTTTCATTCTCTTCTATCAAATGCTGAGAAGATTGATTTCTCACCTCAAAGTGCCCCTTGCAATCTTGAAGTAATTTATATGCTTCTGCTATAGGTTTAGCCTTTCTCCTTAACCCCAGCAAAATATTTTTCTCAACCGGCAACTTACTAATATAAAGGACTCCGCTTTGTGCTCCTGTAAGCACAAAATCCTTCGATGCTTTTTTTGCAACAACTCTTGTCATCAATGTACAATGTGAAGCATTATAGCTTAACAACATCAATCTAAGTGCATCTCTTACCTTATCATCATAATCATTTGTCATTTCCCAAAGCTGATTCATAACAATAAAATTTCTCTCTGTATAAAATTGATGAAGATAATCAATTCCATAATGATATCCTTTTCGATGCAATTCTCCCCACTTTATCTTTTTAGGAGTTATTGACGTTGCATCAACATCCATATCTTTAATCAATTTTATATCATCTTGTTGTACTGCTCTATCCCAGTTTTTCCCATCCGTACATCCATATATCCAAGCTGGGATACGCTTTTTTCTCTTACGAGTCTGTCTCAAGACAAAATCACTATATTCTTCTACTGCAAAATCCATCTCATTGACATTAGACATTTTCCCACAATAAGGACATTTCACCGACTTGTTGAACTTTACTGGATTTCTTTCTACTCCAACTCCAAAATAAGATATTTCTTTTTTACAACAACTGCATATCAGAACTTCAGTCCAAATCACATGACGAATATATCCTTCTTTTCCGTCTGGATCAATTGCTTTGTAATACTTGCCCAGCTTTTCTTCCGCTTTCTTGACAAAATTATTTACTGACTTCTTAAAATCTTTTTCTTTCAATCGATTTGTTATTGTCTTTGCCGCAAATCCACCATAAGTTCCTATTTCATAACCTATAGCATTCCTGACTCCCCATACAGGACTAACGCCAAGTTCTTCTGCTATACTTAACATTCTATCCGTAGGTTTTTCACACAATAATGCTGCAATACCGGTACTTCCACTTCCACTAAAGGTGTCTAAAACAATATCTCCTGGCTTAGTTATACTGGCAATATACACAGCTATAGATTCTGGAGAAATCTTCGTTGGATATGAAAACGCATTAAAAAAGGCTCCTGATCTCGTTGAAGGCAATGGTTTTTCAAAAATTTTTATTATGTCATTCATCAATTAATACCATCCTTATTTATTATTATATATTTCAATGTGTCCCCAAAAACGAACTCATTTTGTATAATCCTCGTTAGTACCATCACCCATTTCACAATTATCTAATATTATTTCCATGATATCGCTAACATCACATTTCAAAGCAACACAGATTTTGGCAATTATCTCTGTATTAACATTTTCGTTTTTTCCAAGTTTGGTTATTGAAGCTGCACTAATACCTGCCAATTCCTGTAAATCTTTTTTCTTCATATCTCTGTCAATTAACAATTTCCATAAGTTTTTATAACTGATAGCCATGCACTTAACCTCCATCATGACAACAATAAAATTTATCTAGACTACATTTATTTTAATATAGCAGTAAACTCGTCTTTTTTCAAGTTTCTTTCTTGCGAACGCACGATAATTCTTGTTTTCACTCGAAAGCAACTCCAATGTGCCATTCTTCGGCTCCTTCTTCACGTGATGATTTTTTTAGTTTTAATTTGACTCAGACAGAGGGATCACCTCCCTCTGCCCCTATTCCACATCTTATCTTCTGCCTTTCCCTTCTCTGCAACCCTGCCAACGCTCTCATCATAAATTCTCTGAAACTCTTCATAAAGCTCATCACCAACCAGTTTTATCCCCAACCTCTTCATAACATCTGTGAACACGCTTATACTTCCACTTATATCCGCAATATCAAATCCAAATATAGCCGCCTTATCAGCAACATCAATATTTTCATATGCCCCACGCCCAGATAACCTGTCCGCAATCCATTCAACCTTATCATCAGCCCTCGAAATAATCGCTGCCTCATCATCCTCAGCTCTACTCTCACCTCCACAAATCTGTTTTGAATTACCATTATCCATCTTCCAAGGTTCTGCATCATGAACATCTGTCTGTTCTTTTTTGATATTACTCCGTTCGTCTATAGCAAAAAAATCTTTCTCTCGACATATTTCCGTATCAACGTCCTCAAAATCAGTAACTTCCTTTATCTCAACTTCTGATACAGCCACCTGCTCTTCCATCCCCGGTATCTCAACATCCCTGTCTGCAACGATTTCTTCTTTCCCTGTCACCGCATAATAAGCCGTATACAAATCTTCTTTTATAATGTCATCAGCAAGCTGTATCTGCCTCTTAATTCCCTTTTTCTCCTGCTTAAGCTCATCCAGTTCTTCCTGCACTTCCATATGCCATATCTGATATTCCCGGTACTGCTCTTCATTCTTTATACTGCGTTTCCGGCTAGAGCTTTCTCTGTATATCTCCTTCTGCCTGTCCTCAATCTGCTGGATTTTTTCTTCCTGCTCACCTATGAAATCCACAAGATCCACAACACTTTTGATGTCATTATTTACAATCAGCAGATATTCGTCCTGTAACTGATGAAACCGCTTCAAATCCTCTGCATACTTTGCTCCACCAACTACAAAACGCTTCTGTTCTACAACCCTTAATCTGTATAGCTTTGCATAAAACTTCTTCTGGAATGATGACAGCTTCGCCCTGTGCAGCCCCCTGATATCCGACGAATAAAAGTAAGGCTTTGCCATCCAAGGCATATCCACATGATGCCTTAGCATATCTTCTGAAAACATCTCGTCCATTTTTGCAAGCTTATGATAATACCGAAATCCCGGTGCCTGTACCTCCATCCACGCGTCTTTTTTAAATACATATCCCAGCCGTTTCATCAGATATTTAAAATGCTCCACATTTCCGGCTGCATACGCACACATCTTAGCATCCCTAAGAATTATCTCTTTCATGGACATTTCCTTTTCCCACTTGTCCCTACTGATATTCTTTGGATTCCTGCTGTACTCTGCCGGCATGATAGCAAGCCCCAGCTCATCACAATATTTATTTGTAATAGGCTGGAGATGATTCTTCCAGTTGTTTTTAGGTGAATTATATTTCTTGCCGGTTGTCATACTGACACTGTTCCAGATAAGATGTCCATGCATATGCTCCCTGTCAGTATGAACCGCATACACAGCCTCATAATCATCACCAAGCACATCCTTCGCGAAATGCTCCAGCACATACATTGCCTGCTCTGCTGTTACTTTTTCCTCCGGTGAAAACGATATGATCACATGATAGCCCTGCCTTTTACCCGTCTTATGAAAAATATTCTTTGTCTCTTCCATCTGCTCAAATGCTGTATCCGGCAGGCAGTTAATACCGCCCACCAGTACACATTCTTCTGTCTTATCCGGATTCTGGATATATTCCAAAGCATTCTTCAGGTGTGATGCTGGATTTCTGCCATCTGACTCCTGTATATTTAAGATCTTTGTAATTGCCATACTTCCAGCACCTCCCCGAATGTTTTCTTTACATCATCCAGACTGTTCTGCAATTTATCAATATCGCTGTAATACAATCTCCCCTGTGAATTGCCAAGCTTTACCGTCTGATTAATATTATTTGCAATACCTGCTATGATACGGATTGCTTTTGCCCTGTCCTCAGGATAACTTGTATCTATGTTGCCGCCCGTCCGGATCAATTCTCTTATATAGGCACTTGCTGTCATTTCCGTCCGGTTAAGTGCCGCTTTTAGAATATCCATATCTTTCTCCGACAACTTCACAGATACCTTATGATCTTTCCTGTCAGACTTGTATCTTCGCTTTCCATCTGCCATACGTTTCTCCCCTTTCGTAGTTTTCTAATGCTGTATCAAACCAATCTCTTTTTATCTGTACCATTGCTTTTTTCATCCTTTCCAAAAGTTCTGCTTATAGGTTTTGCAAGATGCGGAAAAGGTCGGACCTTTTCCCGAAAAAATATAAACGCCATCAGCGTTTACATAATTTTTCGTCTTGGCAGGAGCACCTACACCCTGTATATAATATGTGGTGGTTAATGTACCACCACAATTACTGATATGGTGGCACTTTTTGCCATCACTTTACTGTTTTAGTGGCGTTTTCCGCCACCACTTTTCCATTTTGATGGCACTTTCCGCCACCATGGCTTTTTTCTCGCTTATCTTAGTGGTGGCGCTTTTTGCCGTCACTTTGCTGTTTTGACGGCGCTTTTTGCCCCCACTTTTGCATTTTGACGGCACTTTTTGCCCCCACACTTTTTTCAACTCTGATTTGTGAGGGGGCGCTTTCTGCCCCCACTTTGTGGTTTTGGGGGCGCTTTTTGCCCCCATTTTCATGTTTTGACGGCGCTTTTTGCCCCCACACTAATGAAACTGCATTACCACATCCACAATAACGATTTCCTCTGCCATCATCCTGGTCTGTGTTCTTAGCTGTAACTGTTCTGTAAATGAATTTGGATTCTTTGGCTTATGCTTTTTCAGCCACTTAGCTTCAATATCATCGAGCAGCTCATATGCTGTATCATTGACTTCATCTGCTCGCTCTTCAAGCTCCCCGAACCGCACCAGACTCTTATATCTCATTGGATATTCTTCCTTGATATATTTAATCCACATTCGCCCATACTTTCCTGCTTCTATATCTGCCTTCTCTGTCCCTGCGACAAGAACCGGATAGAAGATTCCATCCCTTTCTTCATATGGAATACCTAGCTTTTCAAATGTTGTCTTACTCATAATGATTACCGCCTTTCTCATCACTCTGCAGAATATCAAGCACATGCTTTAATGGAACCAGCAGTTCTTCAACATCTATACCTCTGTCAGATTCATCTAATGTCTGTAATTCTTCCAGTATCGTATCAAGATGAACCTGTACTTTCTTTGCCACCTTCATTCCACCAACAACCCTGATTTCATGCTTCAGCAGACATTGGATGATATAATCCTGTTTTGAAAGTCCGCTGAGTGAAACCTTCACATTCAGCTCCTGTGCTTCCTCCGGTGACATACGAAATGCTACTACAACATTTCTCCATCTGTTCTTGGCATCCAGCCTTTTCTCGCTCATAATAATCTGCTCCTTCCGATATAAAATCTATTCTTTTAATTTCTGCTGCATATATCCAGTAAAACTTGTACCGGCATGATTCATAATGTTTTACATAGGCATTATCAGACTGCCTTGTACTTATAAATGCTTATAATTTTTTCCGCAACTGCATCCATATCAATCATAGGTGCTGTTTCCTCTGTCTGCATGATTTCTACATCATCATCCTGCTCTTCGCAATCCTCAAAGCTTGCATTGACAGCATCAAGTCTGTCCGCCATTGCCACCTGCTTTGACGGAAACAGATGCGAATAACGATATGTGATATCAATGCTCTCATGACCAACCCTGTCAGCTATTGCAACTGCGGAAAACCCGAGGTCAATCAGATGTGAAATGTGCGAATGCCTTAGATCATGGATTCTGATTTTCTTCACACCGGATAATTTGCAGCCACGCTCCATCTCATGATGAAGGAAGCTCTTTGTTACCAGAAAAATCCTGTCTGTTGGTGTCTGGTCATATAACATTGCAAAATATTCCTGCATTTCCTCTGCAAGGAACTTCGGCAGCTTGATTGTCCTGTTGCTCTTAGGTGTTTTCGGAGTTGTAATAACATCCTTCCCCTGTAGTCGCTGATACGATTTATTTATTCTGACTGTGTTCTTTTCAAAATCAAAATCTTCCATCGTAAGTGCAAGCAGCTCACCTAATCTCATTCCTGTCCAGTACAGCATTTCAAATGCATAAAATGAAACTGGCTTGTCAATCACCGCTTCTGAAAACTTCTTATATTCCTCAGTTGTCCAGAAAAGCATTTCCTTCTTTTCTTCCCTGCCCATATTTCCAGCCTGTCTTGCCGGATTTGATTTCAAATTATAAAACCTGCACGCATGATTGAATATCGCACTTAAAATGTTGTGCATTGTCTTCTTGTAAGTCTGGGAATAACTCTTCCCATTCTCATAACGGAATGCTACCATCTCATTCTGCCACTTGCGTACATCTCCCGGTGTAATCTCATTCATCTTAAGATTCTTAAAATATGGAAGTATCTTTGTATCCACAATGTGTTCTTTGGTAAGCCATGTGTTGAGTTTGACATAATTTTTCACATCCTCTGTATACAGCTTCCAGAACTCTCCAAATGTCATATCGAGATTGTTTTCCTGCCGTATTTTATAATTCCGCTCATAATCAAGTGCTTCCCTCTTTGTAACAAAGCCTCTTTTCTTTATCTGTTTGTTTTCCCCGGTCCAGTCCTTACAATAGAATTTGACGAACCAGGTGCCTGTCTTACTGTCTTTATAAGCTGGCATATTCATCATCTCCTTCTTTCCATATGCAGAAGCAGATGCCTAAGCCGTATCGCTTCCGCACCTGCCTCTGTCACAATCTTCTTACCTGTTGCTTATACTGCATCACTCATACCATAAATGCGTTCTTCAAAATACTTTCTGCTTACTTTTCCACGAATCACAATGTAACCCTTCTTTTCAAGTTCACTGTTGATCTGTCTCATAAGCTTGTATGCTGCTGATCTTGAAATTCCAAGAATCTGCATCACATCTCCTACTTCTAAAAACTTTTCGTTCATGCCTTTCACCACCTTTCCATTAAAATTTGTTTTGGCGTTTCTCCATACCAATTCTGCTGATGTCACAACCAGCCTCCTTACCTGAGATAATCTCCTGTAATACCGCACGCTCCTGCTCGAGGTACTCGGTCCGCTTGGGGGAGTGTCTACATTCGCTCGATTCCTATGAATGTCATGGCAAATGCCTGTTAGATTTCTGATACCGCTCATTCAGTTATTTTTCAATACCATATCGTATAGATAATTGAATTGATATTATTCTATACCGTATGGTATTGAATTGTCAAGAAGTTTTTCTAATGTTCTCGTATAGAAAAACTTCCATTTTCATTTTTTCCGTGTTATACTGTCTTTAACAGTCCATCAGAGACAGATAAACGGAGGTAACTACACTATGACAATTGGTGAACGAATAAAGAAAATACGGGTATTCCGTAAAATGACAATGGATGATCTGGGCGGTGCACTTGGCTTTGAAGGCAAAAATATGTCTGTCCGCATATCCCAGTATGAAACCGGTGCTCGCATTCCCGGTGAAGATATGATTCTAAAGCTTGCTGATGCTTTGCGCTGCAATTACAAGGCAATCTCTGATTACAGCCTTGGTGCTGCTGAAGATATCATTGAAACACTTTTCTGGCTTGAAGAAAGTGCCTCATCACTTCCTGCCCGTGGAAAAGGTACAAGATTCCCAGAGTACACAGCTCCCGGCAACCTGATTCATCTGACTGCAATGACTCCGGCAAAACCTTCTGAGGCTGCCAGACCAACTTACAATGAAGATGATTATGAAAGTGCAGGCTCACCTGTCGCATTAACTTTTGAATATGGATTGGTAAATGATTTCCTTACGGAATGGTGTGAAATGAAAACGAAATTAAATAGTGGAGAGATTTCTCCTAATGAATATTTTGAGTGGAAAATAACATGGCCTCAGGCATAAATGAAACTATTCCTGCACAGCTCACTTTAGTACCAAAATAGTACCACAAAGCAAAAAACAAGCTCGCAAATGCCCATTTTACTAGGCTTTGCGAGCTTTTGAAAATTATTCAAACTCAATAGTTCCCGGTGGCTTACTGGTCAAATCATAGAATACTCTATTGACTCCCTTTACCTCATTTATAATTCTGCTCATCACTGTCTGAAGTACCTCAAACGGTATCTCGGCTGCTTCGGCTGTCATGAAGTCCACGGTGCGGACTGCACGTACTGCAACGGCATAATCATATGTTCTCTCATCACCCATGACACCTACTGAACGCATGTTGGTAAGGGCTGCAAAGTACTGGTTTGGCATCCATGATGGTTCCTCGCCGTGGGCCTCTTTGTACTCTTTTGCTGCCTTTTCCACTTCGCTTCTGTAAATCCAGTCTGCATCCTGGACAATGCGTACCTTTTCGGCTGTGACTTCGCCGATGATACGGATTCCAAGGCCTGGGCCTGGGAATGGCTGACGGAATACGAGATAATCAGGTAATCCAAGCTCCAGTCCGACCTTGCGTACCTCGTCCTTGAAGAGGTTTCTGAGTGGCTCCACGATATCCTTGAAATCGACATGCTCCGGGAGACCTCCTACGTTGTGGTGTGATTTGATGACTGCAGATTCTCCGCCGAGTCCACTCTCCACTACGTCCGGATAGATGGTTCCCTGCGCAAGGAAGTCAACCTTTCCGATTTTCTTAGCTTCTTCCTCGAATACACGGATAAATTCCTCACCGATGATTTTACGCTTGCGCTCAGGCTCTGTGACGCCTGCAAGCTTGCTGTAGTAGCGCTCCTGTGCGTTGACACGGACAAAGTTGATGTCGAACGAACCGCCTTTGCCGAATACGCCCTCTACCTCATCGCCCTCGTTCTTGCGGAGAAGTCCGTGGTCTACGAATACGCAGGTGAGCTGCTTGCCGATTGCCTTGGCAAGGAGTGCTGCGAGCACTGATGAATCTACTCCACCTGAAAGTGCAAGGAGCACTTTGCCGTCACCGACCTGCTCTCTGATTTCGTCGATTGTGTTTTTGACGAATGAATCCATCTTCCATGTGCCTGCACATCCACATACGCCACGGACGAAATTGTAAATCATCTGTGTTCCGTTCTTGGTGTGAAGTACCTCCGGATGGAACTGTACTGCATATAATTTCTTCTCAACATTCTGTGTTGCGGCTATTGGACAGTCTGCAGTGTGCGCAACTACCTCAAAACCCGGTGCAGCCTCTGCAATTCTGTCGAAATGACTCATCCAGCATACTGATTCTGATGGCAGATCCTTAAACATCACGCCGTTTGCAGAATATGTGATTTCTGTCTTTCCATACTCTCCAACCTCCGGTGTGATTACCTTTCCGCCTAATTTATGCATCATAAGCTGTGCACCATAGCAGATGCCAAGCACCGGTATTCCCAGCTCAAACAGCTCTTTCTGGTATGATGGTGAATTCTCTTCATAACAGCTGTTTGGACCTCCTGTAAGGATGATACCCTTTGGATTCATTTCTTTGATTTTCTCAATGTCTATTTTGTATGAGTAAATCTCACAGTACACGTTGCACTCGCGGACACGGCGCGCAACAAGCTGATTGTACTGACCACCAAAGTCTATGACTATGACCTTTTCCTGATCCATGTTTTCCTCCTAATTGTTTATTCGCCATGCTGCCATCTCATTGATTGTGTAAAAGCAACATGTTTTTCTTATGTCATTATAGATTACGGAGTGCTTATCTGCAAGCGATTTTGTTAAATTTCTGTTTTGATTTTATGTGCAATTACGTTATAATGAGTTATAAACACTTTTATAGGCTGGGAGGTTTCATCATGAGTTTTAAAATAATCACTATAAGCCGAGAGTTTGGCAGTGGCGGTCGCTTTATCGGAGAGCAGATTGCTCAAAAATGCGGCATTGAGTTTTACGATAAAAAAATAATTGAGCATGTGGCAAAGGAGCTTGGTATCTCTGAGCAGATTGTTGCAAACCAGGGCGAATATGCACCTGCCGGAAGCATTTTTTCATATGCATTTGTGGGGCGCGACATCACAGGAGTTTCTCTTTCCGACCAGATTTTCAATATCCAGCAGAAGCTCATCAAGGATATTGCGCAAAAAGAGCCATGCGTTATTGTGGGACGTTGCGCAGACTACATTCTTTCTGACAGGGATGATGTGCTGAATGTTTTTATAGAGGGAAACAAGCCTGAGAAGGCTGCAAGAATAAAAAAGCTCTACCATAAGAGCGATGACGAGGTCAAAAAGCTGCTAAAGGATGTCGATAAGAAGCGCTCGGTAAATTACCGATACTTCACCGACAAGGAGTGGAGCAACAGAAAAAATTATGACCTGGTGCTAAACAGCTCTGTGCTAGGGTATGACAAATGCATTGAGCTCATAACCGCTGCATACGCTTAACATACTTAATACACTTAATATATTTAATAAGCTTATTATGATCAGGCAGCGCAACTTTTGCACCAATGCAATACGGAAAATTGATATTATTATTACCATTAAGCAACTGTTTTCTTATGTTAATGAAGAACGTAATTAGAATTGCAACCTGTGTGTAATATTAAAAATACTCCTGCATAAACTGTAACAACAGAATATGCAGGAGTATTTTTTGAAATCATATATTGAGACAAGGGCGGTGGAAATCGCCAACTACATAGTTGAAAACAATGCCACGGTGCGTCAGGCTGCAAAGCAGTTTGGCATCAGCAAATCCACTGTGCACAAGGATATCACGGATGCTGACAGGCTGCTTCGCATTGACCCGGAGCTTGCCGCAAAAGCGCGTCACATTCTCGATATCAACAAGTCCGAGCGCCATATCCGCGGCGGACTTGCCACCAGAGAGAAGTATCTGCATCTGCCTCATGTGCATGCCGGCTGAGTGCATGGATGCTTCTATCCCTTCATTGCCAGGTGCGCAGCTTTTCGCGTATCTGAGGCTTTTCTTTAATTCAAGACCGGTGTCACATGACTTGTGAGCACACCATACAGCCACTTGCCCTCATCACTTAGATCCTCATAGGTAAAACCGCTTGTCTTATCGCAGGCAGGTGTTAGAAGCGCTGATTTTTCGTCCTTATTGGACAGATTACAACACACATAGCTGATGCCGTAGCTGTCGAGCAGGCTGATCCAGCTATTTGCAGAATCTATGTCCACCTGACCGTTTCCGTCGGCGCTGCAGATGCCAAATTCTGATACAAAAATCGGCAGTCCGGCGTCCGCCGCCGATTTTAGCTTGTTTTGCAAGTCCTCCTTGTGGGTTGCGGCATAGAAATGCAGTGTATACATGATATTATCATAGCCTGTGACAGGGTCCTTGACTGCCTCATCCACATCCTGGCTCCAGTTAGGTGTGCCTATCAGTATGACTGCATCCTTGTCGTAGCTTCTGATTGACGGAATGACCTCGCTGGCATAAAACTTCACATCGTCCCAGGTCGCACCTTTGCACGGCTCATTGCAAATCTCGTAAATCACGTTGTTGTATGAGGCATACTGCTGTGCCATTTTGGCAAAAAATGTCTTTGCCACATCACTGTAGCGGTTTGGATTGCCCTCGTTTAGCACATGCCAGTCGATGATGACATACATGTCATTGTTGAACGCAAACTGCACTCCGTTTTGCACAAGTGTCTCAAGCTGCTGCCTGTCACCGTCTGTGCAATAGCCGCCGCTTTCGTAGGTGTACATGGCAAGCCTCACCACGTTTGCTCCAAAGCTTTTCAGCGTGGCAAAGCAATCATTGGTCACATACTGTGGATACCACGCAAGACCGTGCGTGCTGACTCCGCGAAGCTGCACCTCGTTGTTATTTTGATCAACGAGCTTGCTGCCCTCCACATGCAGCTTACCGTTTACTGACGGACAGGCAAGAACTGAGCTTTCCTGTCCGTTTTCTGTGGTGAGCTGCTCTGTATCAGCCACATTCTGATTTTCTGTACTGTTTTCTGTACTGCTCTGCGTACTGTCCTCTGTATTATTTTCTGCAGAGTTCACCGACTCAGTGGCTTTCTCACCGGTCTGTGATTCTGTATCTTTGTTGCCCTTGTTACCGCATCCTGTAAAAATCCCAAGCACCAGCACTGCAGCCAATACCAATGCTATATATTTCTTCATATTGTTATACTGTCTGACTGATTACTGAATTGATGTAACCTTGTAGTCCTCAGCCTCTACAGTCTCCTTTAATTTCTCATCGGAAATGTCAGAGCTTAATGTCACTACTGCAGTTCCGCTCTCATGGCTTACTGCTGCCTCACTAACTGCATCAAGCGCCTCGAGTGCCTTCTTTACTCTTGCCTCGCAGTGGCCGCACATCATTCCTTCGATATTCATTGTCTTTGTCATTGATTTTTCCTCACTTTCATTTGGTTTATCTGTTTTGTTTTTTCTATCTGGTGTTGCTTTTCTGTCATGCTTAGGATCATACACCCTGCACAGATTCAGCCGCAGGGCATTGGTAACAACGCAGAAGCTCGACAGGCTCATCGCCGCCGCTCCAAACATCGGATTGAGCTTCCATCCTAATAAAGGATACCACAAACCGGCCGCAAGTGGAATACCTATTACATTATAGAAAAATGCCCAGAACAGATTTTCGTGTATATTTGTCAATGTAGCACGGCTTAACCGCACTGCTGCCGGTACATCTATCAGACGGCTCTTCATCAGGACAACATCCGCTGCATCTATTGCCACATCACTTCCCGCGCCGATTGCAATTCCCATATCCGCACGTGTGAGCGCCGGTGCATCATTGATTCCGTCACCAACCATGGCTACCCTGCCCTGTTTTTTTAGCTTCCTTATGACAGCCTCCTTACCATCCGGAAGCACACCTGCGATGACTTCGTCCACTCCCGCCTGCTTTCCAATGGCATTGGCAGTCTGCTCGTTGTCACCGGTGAGCATAACAACTCTGATACCCATATTTTTAAGCTGTCTGACAGCTTCCGGACTGTCCTCCTTTATTGTATCTGCAACGGCTATGATACCGCAAAGCCTGTCATCTGCAGCAAAGAACAGAGGAGTTTTTCCTTCCTTTGAAAATTCGACAGCTTTCGCGCGCATATCATCTGACACTTTTACAAATTTGCTGACAAAAGCAAGATTTCCTGCTTTTATCATTTTGCCTGCAAGTATTGCAGTCAGACCATTTCCTACAACAGCGCTAAAATCCGTCACCTCTGCGACAGCGATTTCATCCGTTTTAGCTCGCTCCATAATGGCTTTTGCAAGCGGATGCTCGCTCTTGGCCTCGACTGATGCGGCTATTGCAAGAAGCGCTCCGGCATGCTTGCCGGTTTCCTCAAAAAATGTCTCATCCGGCACGATATCCGTCACCTTCGGCTCACCGCATGTTATGGTGCCTGTCTTATCAAGTGCCACAATCTGTGTGCGGCCTGTTGCCTCAAGGCTTGCCGCTGTCTTGAAGAGTATACCGCTCTTTGCGCCCTTGCCATTTCCTACCATTATCGCAACAGGAGTTGCCAGTCCAAGTGCACACGGACAGCTTATCACGAGCACCGAAATGCCTCTGGCAAGCGCAAAGCCCACGGTCTCACCTGCTATAAGCCATGCTATTATTGTAATGATTGCAATTGTAATAACCGCCGGCACAAATACTCCCGATACCCTGTCAGCGATTTTTGCAATAGGTGCCTTTGTCGCTGCGGCATCAGAAACCATCTGTATAATCTGTGAGAGTGTGGTGTCTTCGCCCACTCTCGTTGCGCGGCATTTTATAAAGCCTGACTGGTTCACTGTGGCAGCGCTTACTGCATCTTTCGGCTGCTTATCCACAGGGATGCTCTCTCCTGTGAGTGCCGATTCGTTGACAGCGGTTGTTCCATCTATTATTTCACCGTCCACAGGGATGTTTTCCCCGGGTCTGACCACAAAGATGTCATCCTTTCGCACAGCATCCACCGAGATTTCCTGCTCCACGCCGTCCTTTACCACTGTTGCTGTCTTTGGGGCAAGCTGCATAAGGCTCTTTAAAGCGTCTGTTGTTTTGCCCTTTGAGTGCGCCTCAAGCATTTTTCCTACAGTAATCAGTGCCAAAATCATAGCTGCAGATTCAAAATAAAACTCATGCATATATGACATGACCGCATCCATATCGCCCTTCACCTGCGCAGCTGTCATGGCAAAAAGTGCATACACGCTGTATCCAAACGATGCCGCAGAGCCAAGCGCAACAAGCGTATCCATATTTGGAGCGCCGTGGATTAGGCCCTTAAAACCACTGATAAAAAACTTCTGGTTTATGACCATTACCGCCACTGTAAGCAAAAGCTGCAAAAGCCCCATAGCCACATGGTTTCCGTCAAAAAACTCAGGCAGCGGCCATCCCCACATCATATGTCCCATTGAAAAATACATGAGAACAACTAAGAATATGAGTGATGCTATAAGCCTGTTGCGTAGCTTCGGTGTCTCCCTGTCTACAAGCGCATCCTGCGCTGCCTTTAGCTGCTCTAAGCTGTTATTCGCTTTGTCATTTTCTGATTCTGTTGCTGTGCCTTTGGGACTCGCTCCATAGCCCGCCTGCTCTACTGCCTCCACTATCTGCGCATCTGTCGCGCTTCCCTCGACTCCCATCGAGTTGGTCAAAAGGCTGACAGAGCAGCTCGTCACACCATCAACCTTAGAGACAGCCTTTTCCACTCTGGCAGAGCATGCCGCACAGCTCATTCCTGTAACTGTATATTGCTTCATACTGTCTGTATTTCCTTCTTTCTACTATTCGAATCTAACTATTCAGAAGCCTTTTCTAAAATCTCTCAATTCCTGTCACCTTGAAATCCAGTCTTTCTATGGCAAATGTGATTTCCTCATCGCTTAGCTCTCTGGTTGCCTCAACATGTGCCACTCCATGCTTTAAATCCACATCTGCCGATACTCCGCTCATCTTCTGAAGCGAGCGTGTGACTGAGTTCTTGCAGTTCATGCAGTGCATTCCGTCTATGTGCACATCTGCTCTCGTGACTATCTCTCCTGTAAGCTGTACTGTGGCTTCCTCGTCCTCCTTCATGGCTCCATCGCCACAGCAGGCGCCCTCGCCCTTTGAATGCTTAATAGTCTCCTTTAAGCCCACAATCACCAGTGCGGCAATTATTGCTATTATTAATATTGTGATTATTGTACTCATTTTTATACCTGCCTTCTTATAATACTACTTCATAAGCTTCTGCAGTGTGTTCAAAAGCTCATCTATTGTCTCATCCTTGCCGGCTCTTATGTCATCTGCCACACACGTCTTTATATGATTGGCCAAAAGGACTTTATTGAAGCTGTTGAGCGCAGCATTTGCGGCCGCCACCTGTGTGATGATGTCAGGGCAGTAGCAATCCTCATCCAGCATACGCTTGATTCCACGGATCTGCCCCTCTATACGGCTAAGTCTGTTGATGAGATCCTTATATTCCTTCTCTGACCGCTCTTTTTTGCGGTTACAGCAACAGCATTTGGTTTCTTTTTCTGCCATGGGTGCCTCCCTTCTTTCTTCATTCGTAACTGTTCAGTACCTTCACAGTTGCATTTGTTGCACATGTCTAACCATACCCCTTATGGGTATCCGTCTTCAAATGCATTATATACCCCGGCGGGGTATATTACAAGGTCAGATTTCCTTATTGAGAAAAATTATCTTCTGCTCAGCCCATACTTTTATAATAAAAGCATGCAAGCTGTGTCCTGTCCCTCAGCTGCAGCTTTTCAAGTATGACACTGATATAGTTTCGTACGGTTCCCTCACTCAGATACAGCTCATCCGCGATTTCCTTGTTGTTTAGTCCTTCTGCAACAAGCTCTATGATTGAAAGCTCCTTGCCGCTTATATCATAGTTCTTCATTTCGTCAATGAACCGGGCCTGACCGGAGTCTGATGAAGCTTTACCGTTAGCTTTGAACAGGTGTGGTATCCTGTCCATTATCTGTGTTCCAAACACTGTCTGTCCGTTGTTTACAGCTCTAAGTGCCGGGGCAATACTCTCAAAGGCCTGTTTTAGTATATAGCCCTTCGCCCCCAGCGAGATTGCTTTTACTATGTATTCATCATCCGAAAATGTGGTCAGAAGAAGTATTTTGGCATCCGGATATTTTCCGAGTATTTTTTCTGCTGCTTCAAGACCTGTCATGCCCTGCATCCTTATATCCATGAGCATCACATCGGGCATATGCTCCTCGTACAGCTTTACCGCCTGCTGCCCGCTGTCTCCAACCGCAGACACCTCTATGTCATCCTGTGCGCTCAGTATTGTATTCAGCGAAAGTGATACGAGATTATCATCATCTATTATTACTATCTTCATGTCCTGTTCCTTTCTTTTTCAAGCCTTGATTTTTATGTATATCCTCACTTCTTCATGAGCGTCACAAATATCCTGAAACCATCGTCTGCCTTTATACGCATGGTTCCTCCTATCGCTGCAACACGCTCCTTTATATTTTTTATGCCTATTCCATCTCCTGTTTCTCCCGAAAGGCTTCTTTCGTCAACCGATGTGCCGTTGTCCATTATCTCAAGCTGGTAAAAGGCGGGATGCTCTCTGACTATTATCCTGATTTCATCGCCGTTACTGTGCTTAACTGCGTTGTTTACCGCTTCCTTTGCAATTGCAATAAAAGCATACTTGACATCTCTTTGCACATCATCCTCACAGTCGTATTCGAGTGAAAATGCAAATGCACTGTCTGTAGGCTTAAGCTTCGCAAGCGCCTGACGCAAATCGACCGATTCATCGTACAAATCATGAACGCTTTTTCTCATGCTGTCCATTGCCGTATCGAGTGTACTCTTTAGGTCTGAGATAGGCGCTTTAAGCCTTTCATCGGTATTTATCACACCGATTGCTCCCACCTGCAAAATAGAGCGCGTAATCATGTGACCCACGTTGTCATGTATCTCCCTTGCGATACGGTTTCTCTCCTTTAGCGTGGCATTGTATATCTGCGCATTCTGCTTCTCGATAAGCTGGTGATTCATCTGCTCCATAAGCATGTCATGCTCCATGGACGCATCTCTCATGCTGTGCAGCTTCATCTGATACCCCCAAAGCAGCTCTGTGAAATACGAAAGCATTATCGCAAAAGCCATGAGAAGTACAACCTCTAAGATATCATTCAAAATTGTATCCTGCAGCTTTGTAAGCCATAAATAACGTCCAAAACCGGGTGCTATATGTTTTATCCTTAAAATACAGTCCACAAAAACAGCTATCCCCACTACGGCTGCAGCCATCCTCGACACCGTGTATTTTCTCTTTCTGAATACCATCGCTGCATACGGCAGCATAAAAAATGATGGTGCAAAAAATACTCCGGACAGAATATAAACCGCCAGAATCAAATCCAAAGCCCGGTCTGCCGTTTTGCTCTTGTTAGCAGGACTCATCTGTGGCATATCCTGCATGTCTATAAATGTGCACACGATTATTCCTGTAAGTATGCACGCTATCATGACGTAATCGACCTGAAGGGATACCACCATAAGCATCACGCATGATAGAACTATTAAAAACTGACTACATATCTTATACATCAAAAGCCTCCATTTCCGTAAAATAAGCTTACAACAAATTCCATCAAACGTCACTATGACAAATGTCATTTTTTACACAACCATGCCTCATCCAAACATAAATACGAATGTGACATTTGACACTTACTTTCCGGCACGCCATATAGTAATCTGTTATTGAGCAAAATATCAGGCTTGCAAACGAAAATACGACATTATGGAGGCAATTTAATGGATACAACCAAAAATGCGATAGAAGTAACCAACCTTGTAAAACGCTACAAGGAGCTTGTGGCACTCGACCATTTCAATCTGACCGTTAAAACAGGCGAGATTTTCGGACTGCTCGGTCCAAACGGTTCCGGAAAGACCACAACTATAAACTGCATACTCTCCCTGCTCACATACGACAAGGGCGATATAACGGTATTCGGGCAAAAAATGCACTCAAACAGTTACGATATCAAACGCGAAATCGGCGTGGTCATGCAGAATGTGGCCGTGTACGACGAGCTGACTGTATATGAAAATATCGATTATTTCTGCGGTCTTTACGTGAGTGACAAAAAGCTCCGCGAAAAATATGTAAAGGAAGCAATGGATTTCGTGGATATAGCGGATTACAGCAAATTTCTGCCAAAGAAGCTCTCAGGCGGACTTTTGAGACGACTCAACATCGCGTGTGGCATAGCACACAAGCCAAGGCTCATCTTCTTTGATGAACCGACCGTGGCTGTCGATCCTCAAAGCAGAAACAAGATTCTGGAGGGCATCAAAAAACTAAACCGTGATGGTGCGACAATCATCTACACCTCACACTACATGGAGGAGGTTGAGCAGCTCTGTGACCGAATACTCATCATGGACAAGGGCAAGGCTCTCGCGCTCGGCACAAAGGATGAGCTAAAGCGCATGATCAAAAATACAGAGACCATAAACGTAGAAATCGCAGACCTGTCAGAAGCACAGCTTGACGAATTAAGGCAGCTAAACCATGCATATCAGGTCAGCTTTGAAAACGGACAGCTTCGGATTTATTTCAGTGGTGGACGCCACAATATAATCCATGTGCTTGATTATCTAGAGCAGAACAATCTGTCCTTCGGTCAGGTGTACACACAGCTTCCGACTCTTAACGACGTATTCTTAGAGATTACAGGAAAGGAGCTTAGGGATTGATGAATGGATTAAAGACATTTTTTCACAACATGAAATATACCATGCTCAGCACGTTTCGTCTGAAAACAACCCTTTTCTGGACACTCGCTTTTCCACTGCTGCTCGCCACCTTTATGTATATGGCATTCGGAAATCTGTTTGAAAAGGATGAAATGATTAAGACAATAAATGTAGCAGTGGTTGAATCTGAAAATGATGACACTCTGATGAGCGTGCTTGAGTCTCTCGATGTAAACCATACCGATTCAGTCAGTAAATCCGACGACAAGGACGACCGCACAAATTCATTTTCAGACCTCATAAACATGAAGCTAATGGATAGCTCAGCAGCCAAAAAAGCTCTAAACGATAAAAAAGTGACCGGCATTATTTACACAGAGGATGCTTCACTGGTAGTGGATGAAAACTCATACAATGCCACAATACTTGAATCCATCCTGACACAGTACAAACAGCAAAAGGACGTATTTACAAACATAGCAAAGACAAATCCGGCTGCACTTGAGACTGCAATTGCCGGGCTTTCTGACACCACATCAGAGTATAAAGAGATTTCTCTTTCATCGGGAAATCAGGATGAATACACCAATTACTTTTACGCTGTATTTGCGATGAGCTGCCTGTTCGCCTCATTTTCAGCTGTGACAGCCACAAACCGTCTGCTTGCAAACACAAGTCCTCTCGGCATGCGAAAAAGCCTTGTGCCGACAAGCAAAAACACCCTTATCTTTTCAGAGTATATATCACTCTTAATCATCCATTTTGCTGTCGAGCTAATTGCATTAGTCTACATGACACTACTCGGTGTGGACTTCGGAAACAAATATCCGGCAATCATCCTGACACTGTTTTTCGGCTGCATGATTGGACTTTCAATCGGAGTGATAATAGGTGCCATTCCCAAGCTTACAGAGGGCAGCAAAATCGGTATCTCTGTCGGAATCGGCATGGTGCTTTCCGTGCTTGCTGATCTATGCGCCAACGGGATAAAGGATATGATTGAGCACAGGATTCCGATTGCTAACCGCCTCAACCCTGCCTGTCTCATATCCGACTGCTTTTACTCGCTCAACGTATATGACAGCTACGACAGATTTTTCAGAAATATATCAATAATGGCAGTTGAATCAGTGATTCTTTTAATCATTGCCTTTGCACTGCTTCGGAGGGAAAAATATGCAAGTATTTAAATCATATTTCAAAATACTCAACAGACATATGGGCCAGATGATTATGTACCTGTCCATATTCATAGGTGTCATGGTTGTTCTCACTGCGACACGCACAAACAAAGCTGAGGGTGATTATGAGGCCATCAAGCCCAAATTTGCGGTATTTGACTACGACAAATCATCAGAAAGCAAAGCTCTGACAGAGTATCTTAAAAAGACATGCATCAAAAAAAATATCAAAAATGACAAAAAAGAAACTATGCAGGATGAGCTTTTTGCCAGAAACGTAAACTGTGTTATCATCATAAAAGAAGGCTTTAGTCTGGATGTCGTGACCATACCCGGCACACAGGCCGCGACCACATTTGAGTCTGCCATAAATAGCTTTACAAAAACTTACAATACCTACATCGCTTCCGGCTACTCTGAAGCTGATGCTCTAGCCGCTGTAAACATCTCGCTAAGCCAAAAGGCTTCTGTCTCACTGCTCAGCGGCAAAAGTGTCACCTCGCACTCAGGGATATACTACTGCTTCAGTTATCTGGGATGGGTGCTCCTTGTCATGATGATTGCAGGTATAGCTCCTGTCCTTCAGGTTTTCTCCAAAAAAGAAATCAAGGAGAGAACATCCTGCTCATCCTATAAATTTGCAAACTACAACCGCGAGCTGCTTTTGGGTGTAATTTTAACCGGACTTGTGGTATGCGCTGTGATTTTTGCCTCAGCTACAATCATGTTTAAGGGAAGCACATTCTCGTTTTCAGGTTTCCTGTTCACACTCAACATGCTCTGCTACATGCTCGTTTCACTGACATTTGCCTTTTTCATCAGTAAAATCACTTCAAACAGTGAGATACTGAGCATGTTTGCGAACACAGTGTCACTCGGCATGGCATTCCTGTGCGGTATATTTGTGCCGGAGGAATTTCTAAGTAATGGCATCATAAAAGCCGCCCACTTCCTGCCTGCCTACTGGTACAACCAGGCGGTAAAAAATATTGACTTTCATCCGTTCAAGGAGCTTGGCTTCATTTTCATGTGCATGGGAATACAGCTGCTATTTGCCGCCGCAATAATTATCGTTGCCCTTCGCATCACAAAAGCGCCTGACGGCATCAAAAAGCATGCAGTAGCTGCAGCTGCTAATAAATAGCTCTGCCTCATATGAATATATACAACGAAAAAGCCGGTACATCATGCTTCCATGAATGTACCGACTTTAAATACTTAGCAGTCCGTACGGGAATCGAACCCGTGTTTCCGCCGTGAGAGGGCGGCGTCTTAACCGCTTGACCAACGAACCGTGTATTATAATATCATGGTCAAACGAATAATGCAAGTACTTTTTTAATTTTTTTCAAAAAAATTTTTCCGTTCATTTACCTTAAACATTTTCCCTTTAAATGCTTCTGGCTTTAATTCCATTTTCGTCCCTATGTATGCTCTGTGACAATCTATTATATTCCGGCTCATTATCCCAAAGCACGCGTTCTTATCCTCATATTTTATTTATACGTTTTCCTCTTGAATAAGATTATACACCTCTTTGGTCACACAACGGTCACACGGAGCGCTTTTCCACGGATTTTGTTAAAAGTACACATTGAAAATGCCGAAAACTGTACAATTTTAGACAATTTTCGGCATTTGCGTATTTTTTATTCGTTATAATCAACTATTATTTATTATATTTTTTGTATATCTTTTCAAACGCAGGCATGGAGCGCTTTATCATTTCCCTGTCCACACAGTATGATATTCTCACCCAGCCCGGACAGCCGAAGCCGTCTGCTGCTACTATGAGCACATCCTCCTCCTTTGCCTTCTCGCAGAATGCATTGCTGTCATCCTCGAGTGCCTTTACAAACATATAAAAGGCTCCGTCCGGCTTGAAGCAGTGATAGCCTATCCTTGTGAGTCCCTCGTACAGAAGGTCTCTGTTTTCTTTGTAGGCATTGATATCACCGGTTGCCCCCTGGCATTTTACTATCATCTTCTGGAACAGGCTTGGTGCACACACGTAACCGAGTGCTCTTCCCGCACCACAGACTGCTGCATACAGCTCTGCCTTATCGTACACCTCATCAGGCACGAGGACGTATCCTATTCTCTCTCCCGGCAGTGAAAGTGACTTGCTGTATGAGTAGCATACCAGTGTGTTGTCGTAATATTTGGTCACAAACGGTACCTTGATTCCGTCGTAAACTATCTCCCTGTACGGCTCATCTGCGATAATGAATATCGGTCTTCCTATCTCCTTAGACTTTTTCTCAAGGAGGTCTGAGAGCTTTTTGATGGTCTCCTCAGAATAGACTGTGCCGGATGGGTTGTTTGGTGAATTGATTATGACACCTCTGGTGTGCGCATTGATTCTCTCCTCAAGAGCCTCAAAATCTATCTGAAAATGCTCTGTGTCTGCAGGCACCTCTACAAGCCTTGCTCCTGCTGCATTCACAAATACCTTGTACTCCGGGAAATATGGCGCTATGGTAATAAACTCATCATATGCGTCGCTTGTCAACGCACGAAAGCAGATTGACAGCGATGCCGCTGCTCCCATTGTCATGTAAAGGTTGTCCGCATTAAAATGTGTACCATGTGTGTTGTTCAAAAACTCAGCTATCGCCGCTCTCGTTTCCACGTCTCCCTGTGCTGACGTGTAGCCGTGCAGCGCAACAGAATCATAATCTGTCACAAGCTCCTTTATTGTGTCGTTTACTATCTGCGGAGCCGGTATGCTCGGGTTTCCTATTGAGAAATCATATACATTTTCCTTACCTACAATTGCTGCTCTTTTTTTACCATACTCGAAAAGCTCCCTGATTGCTGAGCGCACGCTTCCGAGCTGGTACATGCTTTCGTTTACTACCATTTTCTTGTCTCCTTATCTCTGATGTTCTTGCATGTTTACTATTATAATATCTCTGCTTATGACATACAAATGTCTTTATAAACATCTCTTTATACACATATTGTTACCATTCATGATCGTTTATCGTGATATGAATGCCTCCATCCCGGCACGCTTCGTCATATCAATATGCTCCTTAAGCTCGCGGGCTGACATTCGCAGTGCCCCCAGGCTCATGACCGTCTGCTGCTCCAGTCCGTCAGAGGTTGCCACTGTTACCTTGTACCTGTCACGTATGCCAAACACAGTCTTTTCGATAAATGCATCGGCTGTCTCGTCCTGCTTTGTATACACAACCTCTATGTTGTGGAAGGTCTCTCTCTTTCCGGCATTGCCCTTCACCTTGTACGCATCAAACACCAGCAGCAGATGACAGCCCTTATAGCCCTGGTAATCCGATAAAACATCCTTCAGCGCATCTCTCGCCGAATCAATGTTTATGCGTGAAAGCTCCTTTAAATCCTCCCATGCAAATATTATATTATATCCATCAACTATCAGGTACTCTTCCCCCGGGGATTTCTTCGGATAAATCGGATTGCCGTGCTTATCATGCTTTACGGTGCGCGGTTTACCACTTAGACCTTCATACTCATTTTTCTTTTTGCCTGACCATTTGCGCCTCTGATCCTCTGCGATATCGTTTTTGCCCATGCCAAACTCCCTGGCATAAACATCTGCAAGCTGCGCATCAAGCTCCACCGATGACATACCTGAAACAGCTTTCTCAAAGCTCGTCCTGCGGCGGTTTCCGGCAAGCGCCTGCGCATCTTCCGCTGAAAATGCATTCTGCGTGCGGGCACTCGCTGCAAGTGCCTCCTCAGACTCATCTCCGTGGTAGACATACGGCAGGTGCATATGCTCCGGGACCTCATCCCACGGCACCACGTAGCCTGAGCCGTGCGCACAAAATACCGAGCCTGTCGGATTGCGGAAATCCTCCTCGCTGTCATAGTGCATCTGCGCAATCACCTCCGCAGGATTGTGACACTCATCATAACCCCACAGCTCCAGTGTCAGGTGCCCGAGCCCCTTTGTATACGCATGCACCAGACTCACATAATCCTGCATTGTCGCAACCGGTGCCTTACCGGTAATTGTTGCCATCTCCCTCGCAGCGGTTGTGGCAAACTGCGGGCTCTCGGCTCTTGCAAATCTCTGCTCCAGATCTGTCATTGCGCGGCCGACATACTCCATCGGCACCTGTAGGATAAAGCTGTAGTATGGCTCAAGCAGCACGCTCTCTGTGGATTTAAGTCCCTGGCGGATTGCTCTGTATGTAGCCTGACGGAAATCGCCTCCCTCCGTGTGCTTTACATGTGCTCTTCCTGTAAGAATAGTGACCTTCACATCGGTAAGCGCTGAGCCTGTGAGCACACCCCTGTGCTCCTTTTCCTCAACGTGTGTGGCTATGAGGCGCTGCCAGTTTTTGTCAAGCACATCCTCACTGCAAGTGGATGTAACTGTGATTCCGCTGCCACGCTCCGCCGGCGACAAAAGCAGATGCACCTCTGCATAGTGGCGCAACGGCTCAAAGTGTCCAACTCCCTCGACAGCCCTTGCTATCGTTTCCTTATATACAATGCTGCCCGGTCCAAACGTGACAACAACACCAAACCTGTCCTTTATGAGACGCACAAGCACCTCCATCTGCACCTGTCCCATGAGCTGCACATGGATTTCCTTAAACTCCTCCACCCACACTATGTAAAGCTGTGGGTCTTCCTCCTCAAGCTGCTTTAGCTTTTCCATAAATGCCGCCGGATTTACATCATCCGGCAGAATCATCCTATAGTTTAGTACCGGTTCAAGGATTGGCATATTGGACTGCTGCTCAAACCCGAGCCCCTGCCCCGGAAATGTCGAGCTAAGACCTGTGACAGCAACTATCTCACCCGCCTCTGCCACATCAGCTATCTCATATTTTTCACCGGAATACTTTCTTATCTGATCGATTTTCTCAATCAGAAGGCCTTTCGCCTCGTCACCGCCATGCGCTTTGTACTCTATTTTGTCCCTGACTCTAAGACAGCCTCCGGTAACCTTTAAAAATGTCAGCCTGCTGCCTCTGTCATCCCTGCCTATCTTGTATACGCGGGCAGAAAATTCGTCAGGGTAATTTCTTTCACACATAAACCTCGAAAGTCCCTGAATCAGCGTATCCACTCTGTCAAGCTTAAGTGCCGAACCGTAAAAGCAGGGGAACACCTCCCTTTGAGCCACCGCCTGCGCAATATGTGCATCCGCAAGCTCTCCCGATTCCATAAATTCATCTAAAAGAGGCTCGCTGCACATGGCAAGCTCCTCAAATAAATCCTGTGAAGAAAAATCCACGCAGCCATCACTCAGCTCGCTCTTTAGCTCTGCCTGCACTTTCTCCTCATCCGTGCCCTGCATATCCATCTTGTTTACAAAAATAAATGTCGGCACGTTATAGTGCTTTAAAAGTCTCCACAGTGTGCGCGTGTGCCCCTGCACTCCATCAGTTGCGCTGATTACAAGTATTGCATAGTCGAGCACCTGAAGGGTACGCTCCATCTCTGCCGAAAAATCCACATGCCCCGGTGTATCAAGCATGACTACATGCCATGTACGAGCTGTATCTGCCGTACGTGCTACATCTGCTGTACGTGCTGTATCTTCTGTATCTGCCGCATTTGTGCCACGTGAAATATCAAGCCTTGCCTGCTTTGAAAAAATGGTTATTCCACGCTCACGCTCCTGCGCATCGTTGTCCAGATACGCGTCCTTATGGTCCACGCGCCCGAGTGAGCGAATCTGCCCGGTGCTGTAAAGCATGGCCTCAGACAGGGTTGTCTTTCCCGCATCTACATGTGCGAGAATGCCTATTGTAATGTGATTGTTTGTCATTTTCTGCTCCATTTATGCCTCAATCCAAGAACAGAGACACCTGTGGATGTCTCTGTGTCAGCCTTTATATCATAATCCGTTGATTTCCTAAATTATAGCATTTTGTGGTTGGTCTGTCATCTTTTTTCTTGATTGACAGCGGGACATAAAAGGCGCCGCTCAATTGACAAATATTTATTCCATACATATAATGTGATTACGGAAATTTTTGAATGGTATGAAAATAATGCGAGGATAATATGAACAAAAAAGAAGTATTGGAACTAAAACGAAGATTAAAAAAAGACCAGGCAACCTTCAGTCGTCTGGTCGGCTGCTACGTGGACTGCAACCATGAAAAGGTCTGCAAATTCGGTGGCAAATTTCTCACTCTGGAGGAGGATGAATACTACAAATATCTGGAGATTTCAAACAAAGTGCTTTCCGGCACTCTCGGAAACAACCTGCTCAATCTGCAGTTTCCTCTTGAAGAGGAAGAGGTCGGAGGCCGCCAGCAGATTCTCATGGCGCTTCGCGACAGCGAGCTTAATGATGAGACTCTGCTCGATACATACTATGACCTGGTCATCGACACCTACGATGAGGCCGGGAACTATCTGATTCTTTTGTATCTCGACAGCTACGATGTCATGACACGCACAAAGGACAACATCAACGTGGATGAGTCCGAGGAGGTGTACAAATACATGCTCTGCGCCATCTGCCCTGTCACACTTTCAAAGCCGGGCCTTGGCTATCTGGAAAAGGAGCAGCGTATCGGAGCCCGCATAAGGGACTGGGTGGTCGGTGCACCTGAGACAGGCTTTTTATTCCCTGCTTTCAATGATAGGAGCACTGACATACACTCCACTCTTTTCTATACGAAAAACACCAAGGAGCCTCACTCTGAGTTTATGACAAACGGTCTCGGCTGCGGTGTGGAGCGCACAGCTACTGAGCAGAAGATGGCTTTCCATTCAATCGTCAGAAACGTGCTAGGTGCCGAGGACGAGAGCACTGATGACAAGCTGCTTGATATCCAGCAGAATCTGTCCGAGATGGCCGATGACTACGCTGAGACTCACGATGATGACGACGATCCGTTCATTCTCGACAGCGAGGCTATGAACAAGGTGCTTAGTGACTGCCATGTCTCTGAGGAAAAGATTTCACGCATTGAAAAATCCGTCAATGAGGCCTTCGGTGACAAGCCGCCTATCGCAGCCAATGTCATTGATTCAAAGGCTCTTGCAGCTAATGAAATCCGCGTGGAAAAGCTTGCTCTTGAGAGCCAGGTCGGCGATTTAACTCTCGAGCTCAATGAGAAAAATGCGCAGCTTGAGGAGAAGGATTCTGTTATTCAGGAGAAAAATAATCAGATTGAGGAGCGCACCTCACAGCTTCTTGAGAAGCAGGAAGAGATTGATAATTACACTGCCCAAATTAAGACCTATGATGTGGTGCTTCATGTAAAGCCGGAGAAGGCTTCACAGATTCATGCGCAGGTCATCAATGGGGAGAAGTGTCTCGTCATTCCTATGAGGGAGAATGAGAATGCGACCATAAATGGGGTGAATACAAGTTTATAGGGGCTTCGCTATCATGGTGCTTCGCATATTCAGGCTGTGAAGACCGGCCTAGCATGCAGTATATTCCTCAGAAAAATATAAAATCAGCCACGGCATCATTTGCGGATAGTTTATTGATAGTTTGCTATGAATTGTCGCATCCACATTTTATGGAACGCCGTGGCAGTTTATATTTTTCTTCGGAACACACTGCATACTCTCCGGTAAATTTAGGGTACTTATGCGAAGCAATCTACTATGAGTTTATAAGCCATGTCCGTGGATGCAGAAATGCTCTCCCGAAGCTAACGCTTCCGAGAGGGCGTTTCTGCGCCCGGACAGGCTTTAACCATCAAGTTGCTTATCTTATTTTATTATATAAAAGGGCGTGTGAAAATACTTTCGTTTTTCACACGCCCTTTATAATGTTATCACCTATGAAATAATATCCTTATAATAATTACCTGTTTACCAGCTCAGCACCTCATGGCCATCCTCTGTGACGAGTACCATGATTTCCCACTGGGCTGATGGAAGTCCGTCGTCAGTGTATACTTCCCAGTTGTTCTTGTCATCTACGTAGATATCGGCCTTGCCCATGTTGACCATTGGCTCGATGGTAAATATCATGCCTGGTGCCATGACCATGTCGGTGCCGCGCTTGGTGTTGTAGCCTACCCACGGATCCTCGTGAAATTCAAGTCCCACTCCGTGTCCACCGATTTCACGCACTACTGTGTAACCGTTTGCAAATGCATGGTCGTGCACCGCCTGTCCCATATCTCCGAGGAAGCCCCACGGCTTTACCTCTTTGAGTCCAAGCTCCACACACTCCTTTGTGACTTCAACGAGCTTTTTCTTCTCAGGGCTTACATTTCCGATACAGTACATTCTCGATGAATCCGAAAAATATCCGTTTAAAATTGTAGAACAATCTACATTTATGATGTCACCATCCTTTAAGATGACGTCCTTTGAAGGAAATCCGTGACAAACCTGCTCATTTACTGATGTACATACGCTGTAAGGATAACCCTCATAGTTGAGCGGTGCAGGGATGCCGCCCATGCTGGTGGTCATATCATAGACTATTTTATCAATCTCTGCTGTGTTCATACCCTCGTGGATATGCTCTCCTATGTAGTCGAGCACTGCGACATTTATCTTGGCGCTCTCCTTGATTCCCGCTATCTGGTCAGGTGTCTTAATGATTGAATGGCTCGGTATCTTATGATGTGCCTCAGCAAGCTTTTCAAGCTTCATATCAAATGCCGCATGACAGGTCTTATATTTCTTTCCGCTGCCACACCAGCAAGGGTCATTTCTTCCAATTTTTGTTGACATAAAATCTTCTTTCTAGTGATCAAGAGTAACGTTTCCCATATCGACTCTTTTCCACACTTTTTCTTTTATTTTATAGTTATTTTTCTCCAGCAGCTTCTCATATCTGCCTCCCGAGAAATCATAATCCGTTATATCGGCATTGTCAAGCCCTGCATATATTTCCTGATATTTCCGGGCTATTGCAGACTTTTCCATGGACGAATAAATATCCTTTTTTTCGACTCCAAGCTTCTTTGCACCATCTATATCAGACAAATCATACCAGAAGTCCTTCTCGGAATTTTTCAAAGCTGCTTTCTCGTCGTCAGTAAGTGTAATGCTCTCTTTTTTGGCCATCTCATAAAAAATCTCATCGTGAATGGCCATGGACATAGCTGCTTTGCGCGCTGCAACACGGACAAATTCACCGTTTGTGTGGATATTCCAATACTTGTTTGGATTATCGGAATCATACACAAGAGCCTGCTTCTCGACATTCATCTCCTCATATGCCACATAAAATGCCATATCGCGCAATGTCAGCTCTTTCCCATTCACGTTAACAGCCACGTCTTCCAGATGCTCATTGTATACAATATTCTGCTTCATATCATGATAATTATATGCATACACGCCGGCTATGACAGCCAGCACTGCAAGTATAATTGTTGTGATGTGTTTTCTTATTTTGCGCAAAGCTTTGCAACCACCTGATTTATTACCTTTCCGTCAGCCTTGCCCTTGAAATGCGGCATGACTGCCTTCATTATCTGTCCTTTGTTTCCTGTTGCGATTACATCCGAAAACTGCTCTGTGAGCTCCTTTTCTACCTCTTCTGCCGACATCATTGCAGGAGCGTACTCCTCAAAGATTGCATATCTGGTATTGTACTCATCAAGCAGATCTGTTCTTGTGGCAGGGCATGTGTCAATCTGCTCCTTCACGGATTTCATTTCCTTAAGGATGACCTTGTTGACAAGCTCCTCCGGTATATTGTCTCTGCAGCCCTCATCTATTGCCGCCTTTTTGGCTGCCGATACAAGTGAGGATATAGCATCCTTTCTTACCTTGTCTCTTGCTTTCATTGCTGCAATCATGTCTTTTTGTAATTGTTCCATCTGCATGGCTTGTTCCTCCTGCTTTTCTTACTTTATTTACAGGCTTGCTAGTTCGTTTTGTGCGAATTGGTGCCGTCTATCTCTATAATACACCTTATGGATGGAAATTGCTATTATTTATTACAATGAGTTTGTTGCCGGTTACTAGCATTGGTTCGTGGCGTAAGACACGGACATGCCTTACGCCCTTACTTTATTGGTAACCATTCAGCTCTTTGTGATAAAAAAAGAGCCGGTAAGTATAATAAATATACTTATCGGCTCCTAACCATCCTATACAAGACGCCGTATAGCAAGTATTGTATGACACTGTACGCTTCTGTTTGCTGTGATTCCTGCCTTTGTGGACTGTGCCTCCACTATAACACCACCACCTGCATATATAGCTACATGTCCCGGATATACCACTACGTCTCCCGGCTGTATATTATCGAAGGATACGGCCTGTCCCACAGACTTAAATGCCTGTGAATATCTCGGTGTGCTGATACCAAAATGTGCATATACCTCATGTACAAAGCCTGAACAGTCTACACCGTTTGTAAGACTGTTTCCACCCCATACATATGGATTGCCCACAAACTGCATAGCGTATGATACTACAGAGCTTCCTGAAACTCCTGTTGAAGCACCCGGGTTCTTTCCACCGCCTGCTGCATAGTCACTGGCAATACTTCCGCCCTTACCGGCTCCACCACCATCATAGCTTGGACTGCTTGATGAGCTGTTCGCTCTGGCAGCGGCTGCGGCTGCAGCTGCTGCCGCTGCTTCCTGCTCCTGAATGATTTTGCCCTGTGCCGTAATGATATTCTGATAATTATCTGCCTGCTGCTGTGCCTGAGCTATCTGGCTTGCATACTGCTCCTTCTGGTTTTCAAGAGCTACTATAGCCGCCTCGACATCTGCCTGCTGCTTCTCATAGTCATCCTGCATGGCTGTGAGCTCATTCATGTCGTTGTCAAGCTTAGTACCAATCTCCTTCACCTGCTCAACTGCTGCCTGATAAGAATCCATAAGAGCACGATCCGAATCATATACATCTGACACGTACTCTATACGATTGAGCATATCTGTGATACCATTTGACTCAATAATTGCTGTCCAGATATTGTCCTCAGCGCTATTTTCATACATGAACTGTATACGCTTCTTCATGGCGTCATACTGCTCCTGCTGCTTTTCCTGAGCAGCTGCAAGATCCTTCTGATTCTGCTCTATCTCTGCCTGTTTATTTGTGATATCTGTCTGAAGCTTCTTTTGTGCTGCAAGAATCTCATCAAGCTTTGCAGATTTATTCTTTATATCATCAGCAGTAGTCTGCTGCTGATCCTTTAGACCATTAATCTCATTCTTCTTATCCTTGAGATCCTGCTCAGCCTGTGACTTCTTCTTCTCTGCATCCTTCTGCTTCTGTGTCTTGGCATATACCTTCTCAAGTCCACTGTTTATGTATCCGCTAAATGTAGTGCCCTCTACTGCCGGTCCTGTAAAAACGAGTGCCGATGTTAACACAGTACATATAGCACGTGTCCATTTCTGATTCATTTTATTCCTCCTGTAATACGACGGTCAGATTGACCTTTCCTTCCACAATTTATGTTCAATATACATTCGGATATATTATCGCACAAAATGAATCTTTTTTCCACATCTTTTTGTAAATTTACAGAATTTTCCACATTTTATATAATGATATGATTAAAAGGTCAAAAGGTATTTTGCCCCTAATTTATGATTCACATGCGCGCTATTATAAGTCTATCATCAGGTTTGATGCTATCTGAGGTCAGAGCGTTTATTTCCATTATGTTTTCAACAGTGGTGCGGTATCTTTTTGCAATGTCCCACATTTTATCATTCTTCTGCACTATATAGCCAACCAGAGCTGCTTCCTCTTCAGTATCAGACGCTATTTTTTCCTGCTCCACCGATGTTATGACTGACACTTCATCCTGCTGCAGGGCAATAGCGTTTATGCTGACAACACCCTTAATTTCATATTCGCTGTTGTCGAGCAGATTGACCTGCACCTGGTCTACCTGCAGATTTACCTCGCAGCAGGTGTTGGCATCCATGCCGGGTATCTCAACAAACTGTTCAAACGGCACAGAGTCTGTATGCATCTCTATCGGACAGCCATCATCCTCCACAATATTCACACAGTTCACCTGCAATACACCTGACACAATAATTCCTGTGTCTGCATTTTTTATCTGTGCAATAGCGGCCTGCGTCTTTGTACCGCATATTCTTAAAATTCTCTTTTTGCTGTTTTCTCTGTACAACTGCTCCAAAATACGGCATTTTGTGTCATTTTTCATAAGAAGGCTGCATACCTTCATATTTTCAAATACAGGTTTTACCGGACATGATACGCTGTACATGTCATTGAGCACCTCTACTGTTTCCTCACTCCAGACCTTTCCATCCACCGCAAGCGCTGCCTCAATCGAAAGCTGCCTGAGCTCTCCGTCGTAATCATTTTCCGCCTCAACCTGATGCATGGCAGGCTGTGTGCGAAGCCAGGCAATATTTCCGGCATCATCACCCTCGCAGCGTATTTCATTTGAAAATCCCTCCTGCACCTCAAAGCAACAAATTTCCTGTTCTTCACTCAGATACACTATACACGCATGGCACTCGCCTGTCAGTGTAATATGGTCACGCTCGTATGTATACTCCAGATTTCTCATATCAACAAGACTTGATATGAGCTTGCATATATTCGGCTTGGTCTTTGGCAAAGTGACGACATTTTTAATTCTGACAATATCCCTTACAACACTGTCAAGCTTAAGCACCTTCATCTGCCCCATAAGCTGCTCCACATCCTTGTCATCAATCCTTTGTGCAACCTCAAGATTTTCTTCCCTCTCTCCATAAAGCTCCACGCTTATAATGCCTCTGACCGAGAGCTTTCGCGAATTGATAACCCCAACCGTAAGCTCATCAAGCCCGGTATACACACGAACTGTATCCTTCTCGCAGACTCCTTGAAGCACAAGCTTCTCCTGAAACGGTATTGCATCCTTTATATGCTCCACTCTGTTTCCGCCGATATTTTCCTCCGGCTCATCGCCTTCAAAAACTTCCTCTCTCGTATACAGCACTTCAAATTCAATGCTTCCACTCAGCCAGATATTCTCGCCTGACGCTTTTATCTCGTCAAGCTTTACCTGCCCGTTCTGACAAACCACTTTGGAAACATCAGGCTTATTGTCCTTTATGACATAATCCCTGTCGAAGCCAACCTGCGACATATCCTTTACCTTTTCTATGCATTGTCTGATTTTTTGTGTAATTAACTCCATAAAAAATACCCCACTTCAAATATGTATATAAAATACATATTCAAGATGGAGTAACTTTATGCAGATGCAAATATTTAAATTCATGATCATTATAACAAAGATGTAACATCTTTACTTCATGATACTAGCAAAGCTGCATCCTTATATCTTTTGTAATCACATCAGTGTAGGTGAAAGATAAGAGCTGTGGCGGATTCTGCTCAAACTCATCATCTATCAGAACCGTAAACACACTTGGGTATGCCTGCTGAATAACACCCTCCTGAATGTCAACCTTGTTGCGGCCAAGATCCTGCTGGATTTTTACCCTGTTGCCACACTGCTGGTGAATCGATGCTCTGACTTTTCTAATTTCTGTCTGTTCCATTTTAAGCCTCCTTATTGTGGATATGCCCACTGGCACATAACTATAGTCCTCATGGTAACCAGTATTGTAACGACGGTGTCATATATATGAAATCAATCTCTGTATAAATATAAAACAGGTCAAATTAATCAACAATTATATCAATCAATATATTTGAATATATAAATATGTCACCACAATATCTAGTAACTTTACTATAGCAAAGTATCGCAGTGATAGCAATAGGGCATTAGTACTGATTGTCAGTTTTTTCGCAACTTTTAACACAATTTACGAAATTTTCACTCAAACACAACAGGCATTTCACTCAATTCCGTCTTTATTACTATATACGGATAACTCGCCTGATTGCTGACCTTCTCGCCCTTATCCGGGGCTATCAGACGCGTATCAAAATACATTGCCTTATCCTTAACATAAAACTGGTTAACCGTAATACTGTAGCCACCTGTCTCCTTTGTGCCAAAGCCTTCCGCTATGTATAAATATTCATCATCCTTGTACGTCAGCTTCATCGCCTTTGCCTTGTTTTCATTTATCTGCTTTTTAAACTCCTCCGGGATTTCATCCCCGCAAATCACCGTGTACTCAACCATCCTGTCACTCTCCGTGCCTGAAATATTTGCGCGGCAGCCCGAAATCACTGTCGTTTCCAATATAACAAGCACACCTGCAGCCACCACCAGAATTTTTCTCAATTTTTCTGACATTTTTTCCTCTCTTTCTTATCATATCGCTTATGATATGATATAATATCAAATATTGAACTACAATTTATATAGAGTATGAAAAAGAGAGGTCAAATATGCGTTCAGTTTTAATCGTAATATTCGTATTTTTCTATCTGTTGCTCGGTCTTCCGGTGCTCGGAGCCATGTGGATAATACACAAATTTGCCCCGGCATGGGCCGATATGGCACAGCTTCGCCTGGTACAGTGGGCTTTCCGTGTCATCATATTCCTAAGCGGAGCAGACATTGAATTTATAGGGGAGGAAAATGTGCCAAAGGACGAGGCTGTACTATATATAGGAAATCACCGTAGTTTCTTTGACATCATAATCACCTACTCCAGATGTCCACGCCTGACCGGCTACATCTCAAAGCAGAGCATCACAAAAATACCGGTGCTGGGTCTTTGGATGAAGCGCCTGCACTGCCTGTTTTTGGACCGCGATGACATCAAGCAGGGACTAAAGGTTGTGCTTGCAGCCATAGATCAGGTCAAATCCGGCATCAGCATATGTGTATTTCCTGAGGGCACACGCTGCAAAAACAAAGATGACCTGACAGATGTACAGTCTTTCAAAGAAGGTACTTTCAAGATTGCCACAAAGAGCAAATGCAAGATAGTGCCAATGGCAATCATGGGAACAAATGAAATATTCGAGGATCACCTTCCATGGGTCAAAAAGAGGCATGTGGTTATCCGATACGGCACTCCTATTGATCCGGCATCACTCAGTAAAGAGGAACAAAAGCATCTCGGAGCTCATTGCAGAGAAGTGATCGTGGATATGCTTAAAGAAATGGTATAGCTGAAAAACCGCCCAGTCGGGCGGTTTTTCATATTTCTTCTTCAAATTCCTTTAAACTATTAAATTTTTATTCTCATCAACTATTTTTTACTTCAAAACAAGCACCGAATACGCCGGCAGCTTTGCCGTTCCATCCTTATATGACGGTGCTTTCTTTGTAGTCTGAAGCATTGCAACAGCATCATTTACTCCAAGCGATGACACATCCACACTTGCTTCATCCTTTGATGGATTAAATATAAGCACTGCTTTCTCACCATTGTACTCTCTTGTGAATATACACACATTATCATTTGACAGATCTTTTTCAAAGGTATTTGTACCTCGTGCTATCTCCGGGAAAGCATTTCTTATTGATATTGTCTGCTTCACAAAGTTGTAAATAGAGTATGGATCCTCCATCTGCTTATCAAGGGTATCATATGTCTGCTCGGTTTCTTCTGCATTCTGAGGTCCCACACACATTCCCTTAGCTTTTGAATCCCCGCTCCATCTCATGGCAAGACGCTTCGTCTCATCATTGGCTGTGCCTCTCATGCCGATTTCCTCTCCATAATACAGAAAAGCATTTCCGGGCATAAGAAGATTCATAGCCTGCGCCATCTTGGTTTTCTCCTCGGCATTATCTCCGTTGTAGTATCCTGCGCTGCGTCCCATATCATGATTTGTATAGAACGGTGCATCAATGTATGAGTCTGTATACTTCTTTATCTCATTTTCCACATCAACCAAAGCATTGCCGTATGTGCTGGCACCATGATTTGCTGCACCATTTAACACCTTTCCAATATACCCATCCTGCTGTGAAAAATCAAAGTTGAACATACTGTCAATTCCACTCTTATAGTACTTCGCATACTCTCTGTATGTAGTCCAGCCCTCACCAACCATATAAGCATCGGCCTTTTTGCTCTTCACATTGTTTACAAGCCATGTGAGGTCATCTATAGTCTCAGTCTGGTTATTATTATTGTAATAAATCACAGCATCCAGTCTGAAGCCATCTACGCCGCGGTCAAGCCAGAAGGATGTAACCTTGTCAATCTCCCCTCTTACAGCTTCGCTCTGCAGGTTAAGGTCAGGCATGCTGTCTACAAACTGTGACTCGTAATACCAATTCGTGCCCGGCAGCTGGTTGTAGCCTCCGGTATTGGTTTTGCTAAAATTATAGTAATCAACATAAGGACATTCCGAAGAATCCGGCTCTGCCCCATCAGGAAGCGACTTAATATAATCTGCAGCCGCCTTAAACCACGGATGCTCGTTAGATGTGTGATTTATTACAAAGTCAATAATCACATTGATGTTTCGCTTGTGACACTCCGTAATAAGCGCATCAAAATCATCCAGAGTACCATACTGCTTGTCAATATTCATATAATCAGTAATATCATACTTGTGGTATGAAGGAGAAGGCATAATAGGCATCATCCAGATTTCATTGCAGCCAAGTCCCTCGATATAGTCAAGCTTCTCTGTAAGTCCCTTTAAATCCCCAATGCCGTCACCGTCACTGTCAAAAAAGCTGTATACGAACACCTCATAGCAGGTCCTGTAATTGTCCTGAATCACATTAGGATCATTTTTCGCATTCATCTGCTCCATAGCAGAAGGCTTGTACTCCTTCTTTGCTGCCGTCTCGGTATTCTTTCCACCCACAGCACATCCAGCAAGCATCGACACCGCCATAGCTGCTGTCAATACCACAGCAGTCAACCTGCCCGCCAATCTATTCACAGCCCTGCCGACCATATTGTGGCCGCCTATTTTATTATTAATCATACGCACTCCTTTTCTTAACTAAATTCTGAGCAAATTTGTAACTGCAAGAACCACTACATATATTCGCAAAACTGCACAATACTCGTACTTTATCTACACTCCGTTTCAGTACACGCTAAACAATCGTCCATTGGATGTTTTGCGCCGCTGCAACGCAGCCAGCATTACTCATAAGTGTGTAGTTGACTCCATTCTCACATCTTCCACAAAGTAGCAACAAACTTAGCACACGGTACCCTCCGGCCGGAGGGTACACAGTGTGTTCCGAAGAAAAATATGAACTGCCACTGTGTGCCACACCGGCACCACACAACCTGAAAGTGCTAAGTTTGCCACACACCCCCAAAGTTTGCCACAACCCAATATAAACCAAAAGCCGCCGCACAAAAGTGCAGCGGCCTAACTAAAACCAAATTAGCCTTTGACAGCTCCTGTAAGTCCATCCACGTAGAATCTCTGCATGATGATGAAAAGTATTGAGATAGGTATTGATACAACAACTGCAGCAGCAGCCCATCTTGTGAACCATCCGTTTATAAACTCTTTCTCAAGCATGTTGTAAAGGAGAAGAGATACTGTCCAATACTTGTCGTTTGGACCAACGATAACCTTTACAAATACGAAATCAAGCCATGGCGCAAGGAATGCTGTAAGTACTGTATATACTACGATTGGCTTACTGAGTGGCAGGATAACCTTATAAAATACCTGGAACTGTGTACATCCGTCAAGGATAGCCGCCTCAGTAAGAGACTTAGGCACAGTATCAAAGAATCCCTTTGCGATATAGAAGCCTGTTCCTGCTCCTGCTGAGTAAATCAGAATCAATGAAATTCGAAGCATACTGCCCTCTGTAAGTCCGATAGCCTTTAAGATAAAGTATACGGCAACCATTGACATGAAGGCTGGGAACAATCCAAGAATCATAGCCAGATTCATGAAAGGCTTACGCATCTTAAATCTCAGTCGTGACATACAATACGCAACAGAAAGTACAAATACTGTTGAAATGATACATGAGCACACTGAAATAAACAGTGTATTAAAAAATGCTCTAGGGAAATTCAACAGTGTAGTCTCTGTGAACAGCCTTGTATAGTTGCTAAATGTAAGGCCATGTGGGAAGAAGTACTTTGTATAAGCACCACTCTCAGCTCTAAAGCTTGTCATAATAATCCAAAAAATCGGGAACAGCCACACTACAGCAAGTATTCCAAGAATGATATGAACAAGGGAATTCTTTGCTACTTTCTTAGCACGTCCGGCAGACATAGGTCTTTTTGCTTTTGCTACACTACTCATTACATGAATCCCTCCTCATCCTTGTATGATTTTGTATTTCTGTATGTAACAAGCGCTACGATAGAAAGTACAACGAATGTGAGGATACCGATAACGGCACCGATATTGTACTCCTGATTATCAATAGTCAGCTTGTACAACCATGTAACCAGAAGGTCCGTCTTTCCTGCACTGTCTCCGACAGGTGTAGGCTTTCCTGCTGATAACAGGTAGATAACGTTGAAGTTGTTGATATTTCCGGTAAACTGTGTGATGATATATGGTCCCATGATAAACATGATATATGGGAGTGTGATCTTAAAGAAGATCTGTGCTGCGTTTGCACCATCAATCTTGGCAGCCTCATAAAGCTCTGAAGGCACATTCTGTAATACACCTGTAACCTGAAGCATGGTATATGGAATACCTACCCAGCAGTTGATGAGAATAACAGAAACTCTCGCCCACATAGTGTTGGTCCAGAATGGAAGCGGGTTATCAATCCAGCCCCACTCCAAAAGCAGGTTATTAACAGCACCCTGTGGCTGGAACATCTGTCTCATTACAAGGAGTGATACGAACTGCGGTACCGCAATTGAGATAACAAAGCATGTACGCCAGAATGCCTTGCAATGTGTCTCTTTACGATTGATAACGATAGCAAGAAGGAGTCCAAGGAAGTTACAAAGGAAGGTTGCAAATACAGCCCAGCAGATTGTCCATCCGAGTACTCTCCAGAATATCTTACCAAGCTTACCACCAAGTCCAAGCACCTGTCCGAATGAGGCAAAGCCTGTCCAGTCGAACAATACCAGATGATCACCCTTTACTGAATAGTTTGTAAAGGCCATTGGAATCATGAACAGCAATGGTAAAACTGTAAAAATAAATATTCCCATAAGTGGGAGAAACATAAGTGTCTTATGTAGGTTTTTATCAAATAAATCCTTGACATCTTTGCCAAAAGAATTGATTTCTTTTCCAGCTTTTGAAAGGCATTCTGCCTTATATCCGCTCTTTAAATTCTCGCACCACATGTAAATAAATAATACTGTGATGGCAATTGTTATGACGCCATATAACAGTAATAATACTGACTGGTCGCCTGCAACATATTCATAAATCTGCTTCTGCTCATTAAATACCTCTTCCTGTTTTCTCCAGCCAAGTGAAGGCAGCATGGAAATGTAATAAGCACCAGCGCTAACCATATATGCTATATATGCAATCTCTATAGCAAGAAAAATCAGACCCTTTATAATCTGCTTATGAGCCATATTGGCAAGACCCATTACGAGTGCCGATAGCTTAACTGTAGCTCCGCCTTTTGTGAGGGCATTGCCAACAGTATACGGAGTAGCAAATTCCGAAACTTTTTTCTTTTTGTTTGCTCCTATCATACTTTTCCTCCTGGCATGCATTATATATGCCATTCCTTTAAACTAATTTATTCCAAGATTCCGGCTACCCGGAACCTTGGAATCATAATCTGATCTACTTAATTATTTAAGAGAATCATTAAGCTGAGTATTGAAGTCCTCTGTCTTCTGAGCTGCATTGTCCTTTGTAATCTGGCCTTCTGCACCGTTCTGGAAAGCATCACCGAATGGTGTAGCTGCATCCCAGTAACCTGCCATATCAATGATAGGCTGTGCTACTGAACAATCAGATGAAACCTTAGCCATAGCTGCTGCTACAGGATCTGCTGCGATTTCCTCGTTTGTTACAAGATCTTTGTTTACAGGAGCCTGTGCTCTTAACTTGAAGTGAGCAAGCTGTGCATCCTCACTTCCAAGGAATGCTGCAAGCTTAACTGCTACTTCCTGGTTCTTGCAGTTAGGGTTAACACCGATAGCCTTAGATCCTAAGAATGCCTTTAACTGGCAGTCTTTTCCACCAATATTGATTGTAGGAAGAGCTGCAACACCAACGTTCTCCTCACCAAGTGCCTCTTTAACTGCGTCATAGTTCCAGTTACCATTGAAGTAAGCGTTTACTGAACCATCCTTAAGTCCAGCAAGACCAAGTGATCCCTCATTGTTATCCATTACGAAGTTTGGATTTGCAAATAAATCTACGATGTAGTTTGTAACTGCTACTGCCTTATCTCCGCTGAAATCATATCCGGCAGCCTTGTCTGTTCCGTCTCCGAAGATTGTACATCCGTTTGCTGCATAGAATGCATTGAGATACCAGCCGTTATCAAATGGGAATGAAACCTTACCCTTTGTAAGCATTGTATCAAGGCTCTTTACATCATCCTCAGAGAAAACTCTCTTGTCATAGTACATGAACCATGTGTTTGATGTATAAGGAACTGCGTAGATGTCTCCATCATATGTAACAGTTGCTGCCATAGCCTCTGAGTTAGATGTCTTAACATAATCTGCTGCCTCTCCACCTAACTTAGCAATAGCATTAGCCTTAACTAATGGCTCAAGCTGATCGTTTGCAAACATGTAAACATCAGCTGCTGCCTTAGGATCCTTTGTAACAACGTCCTTTGCATCACTCTCAGATGATGTAACATACTTGAACTCGATGTTGAAATCAGGATTTGCTTTAGCAAATGCCTCGCACTCTGTCTTGAGCCAAGCACCCTTTGCATCATCTAAATCCTCTGAAGGTCCCATTACTGTAATGGTCTCCTTACCGCCGTCCTTCTTGTCGGCTTTCTCTGTTCCATTTCCATTGCTGCTTCCGCATCCTGCAAACATTGTTGCTACCATAGATGCGCAAAGTAAAGATGCTAATACTTTCTTCTTCATATCTTCCTCTCCTTTTTGAATATAAAATGTAAAAAAGTATATATATAAATTGCCGTGCAACTTATATCAAATTAATTATCTGCGGTAAACCACCGCAATGTTTCTAATCCAGGCTATCTTTTCGTTGTCCAATCTGTGTGGCTTACTTGTCATGCGCCATCTCCAGTTATGTCCGACTGTCGAAGGATAATTCATCCTCGCCTCATTTCCAAGCTCTAATATATCCTGCATCTGGACTATCGCCAGCTCTGCGGTGCTGTGATACAGCTCCCTGATAAGAGCATTTGGAACCTGTGATTTATTTTCAATATTCAGATACTCATACAGATAAGCAAGCTCATAATCTGTCTTGTCACTGAATGAACCAACTATCGTCTCATTGTCATGTGTGCCAATATATGCAACTACATGTGAATCGGTATAATTGTGTGGCAGATATTCGTTTGTCGGATCACCATCAAAAGCGAACATCATGACCTTAGTTCCCATCCAGCCCGATTTTGCAAGGAGCTTTTTCACTCCCGGTAAAAGGCTTGCTGATGTATAATCATCAGCCACTACATTAACCCCTTCAAGCTCTTCGTTAATTGCATTGACAAGCCTGCGTCCCGGTCCCTTGAACCATTTCCCGGATAGGCTCTTATCCTGTCCGTACGGTACCGCATATGCTTTCACAATTCCTGCGAAATGATCAATCCTGACAATATCAAAAAGTTCTCTGCATACACGCATTCGCTTTCTCCACCATGAGAAGTTGTCCTCCTTCATGGCATCCCAGTCATACATCGGATTGCCCCACACCTGTCCGCTCTCTGAATACTTATCAGGACCGGCAGCTGCAACATACTCTGGTGTATCGTTTGCGCTCATCATAAAGAGTTGTCTCTCTGCCCACACATCTACGCTGTCATATCCTACATAGAATGAGATATCGCCTATTATGTAGACACCTTTTGAGTTAGCATAATTTTTTAAATTCTCCCATTGCTCGAAGAATTTATATTGACAGAACTTCCAAAAAGTAATTGTATTATAATTCTTTTTTTGGTACTTTTCAAGCGCAACCGTTTGCGGATTTCTATACTCGTTTGGCCACTCGCTCCAATTTTTGTATAAATTGTCGGTTTTCAATGTCATAAATAGTGCATATTGTTCAAGCCACTCCGACTGTTTTTTTACAAAATCCTGAAACTCTTGTGCATTTGTATCAAATCTTTCAAACGCTTTTTGTAAAATCTTGCATCTGTTCTGATGCAATGCTGCATAATCAATTTCTGATTCGTCTGTGCCCCAGTTATACCCCAGGATCTCTTCCTTCTCTAACAACCCCTCATCTACCAGCTTATCTAAATCTATGAAATAGATATTGCCCGCACAGCCTGATGATGGCTGATATGGACTATCGCCAAATATGGTGGGGCCTACCGGAAGAACCTGCCAGTACTTCTGTTTCAAATCACCAAGGAGATCAACAAAATTGTAAGCCTCTCTCCCAAGAGTACCTATACCATATGGTGACGGCAGACTCGAGATTGAAAGAAGTATTCCGGAGCCTCTGAGATTTTCTCTGGTCTCCAAATTACCATTCCTCTTTCCTAAAATTTTCTGTTTTTTTCGTATCTGAGATTATTTTATTTCCTATTGTCGGATTTGTCAATCTTTTTAGTGGTTTCAAACTCATTTTTGCCATTTTTCACGTAATTTACATCCATTTTTTGGTAGTTATTACCACAGTTTCAAAGATATTTTTCGAAAAATTTATTACAGAAAATATTGCCTATTTCTGATAGTAAATGTATAATTTAATTATCACATAAGAAAGGACAAATACTATGGCTACTATTAAGGATATTGCCGCCCGGCTGGGTGTGTCAATCAGCACTGTTTCAAAAGGATTAAATGGCGCCAGCGATATAAGTGAGGAGCTTCGTCAGACAGTTTTAGACACTGCTGTTGAAATGGGCTACAGTACAAAGCGCTCCAGAAAGGTAGAAAACCGCAAGCTGGCTCTGTTTATTGAAAATATGAACTACGAGTCTATCGATGAGTTCGGATATGATGTAGTGCTTGGCTTCAAACAGAATGCTTTTAAGCACAAATGGGACGTGGACATCATCCCCGTCACACCTCAGCTTCAGGCAGAAGAAAAATATGATACATATATATTAAAGAATGGCTATTGTGGCGCATTTCTGGTAGGTTTTGCTCTTCACGATGAATGGATGCAGCAGCTCAAAAATACTACAATGCCTACAGTTTTGTTTGATAACTATATAGAAAACAATCCCAATGTAGCCTATGTAGGCACCGACAGCTACGAGGGCATTGACATGGCTGTAAAGCATCTGCACAATCTGGGCCATAAAAAGATTGCCTTTATCAATGGTTCTCTTTTTTCCCTGGTTTCGGATCAGCGTCAGGAAGCCTTTGAAAACTCTATGCGCAATGCCGGTCTTGAAATCTACCCGGAGCTCATGGGACACGGCTACTATATTCCTGAAACCGCACAGTATTACGTTTCAAATTTTATTGCAGCAGGTGCCACCGCTATCCTCTGCGGAAGCGACACTATAGCAAAGGGTGTTATCTCCGAGTGCCAGCTGCACGGCTTCAATGTGCCAAATGATATAAGTGTGGTCGGCTTTGACGATGTCAAGTTTGCCGCAGCCCTTACCCCTCCTCTTACCACTGTCAGACAGGAGTGTAATGATCTGGGCCGCTGTGCATATATTATATTGAATTCGCTCATTCACCATATTCCAATCAGCCGCACACAGCTGCGACCGAGGCTGATTGAAAGAGAATCTACTGCACGAGTTTCCACCGCACATGCTGCTGAGGAATAGCCTGCATATATACCACCTTCCAAAGGAGGCAAAATTGTTCAAACGCAAACATGTAACCACTTTAATTACATATTCGCTGGTATTTTTCAGTGCAATCTCCATGACAGCCTGCTCTTTTTCGGATGTCTCTTATCTATTCAAGAGTCCCGCACAAAAGCAGGCTATTCTGCACAAATCACCTGCGTTTTGGGAGGATGCCACAAGTGTTAAAGGCAGCAGCAACCTGTCTATCCTGCACAATGTCGCCTTTGAGGGGCAGCCGTACAATGATACAAGACAGTTTGGTGATAACATCCTTATGGTAGGACAGGGCAGCTACAATAATTCCATCATAGAGACCGATGATCAATCCGTTAAGTATTCATTTGATGTATATAATCCCTGGTCCAATGAAATCACGGCAAGCCTCACTCACGACAAAACCGACTGTGATGACTACATGATAAAAGGTGACCGACTCTGGCTCATTAATTCCGATGCCGGCAGGGCAACAATCTATGATAAGGATTTAAAGGAGATAAAAACCTGCAAATATAATCCTGAGGACTATGATGGCAATTGCGATACATCAGATTCTGATGATGGCGATGTGCCGAATCCCGGCAATTATTATGATGTCTCACAGATTGCCACCTCCGCTGACGGAAAATATGCTCTCGTGTCAGGTGTCACACCCGATACCTACAAATATGCAGTCTCTGATATAAGGCTTGACGATAACACAGTGCTTTCAACCTACGAAGGACAAAGTTTTTCCATGTCATGTGTCGACTCAAAGGGCTTTGTAATCGAGGCAGATACGGCCAACAATATTTGGAACTATCATTCATCCGATGGAGAAAACAGCTTTTTTTCACTGCCGGATGTGGTGGATGTGACTTTGGCAGAGGATGGTGACATGCTCATACGATGCCAGAATTTATCCTCGGACAACATCATCAGTTACTATAAATATTCACCCTCCACCGGTGTCAGTTCATCCTTTTCATACAACCTGGCAACTCGAAGCACAGGCAAAATGTCCGGCAGCTCATCCGACTCTGCGGCAGCCGATACCAAGACCTACTGTTCTGCCAACTCGGTATATCTGCCTGATGCAAACTGTGTGATGATGCTTTTGTACACAGCGCAGTGCAACCCGGAAATTCTCATCTGGTCACTCGACAAGGGCAAGAATGACAGCAAAGCCGAAATCACGTCATACAATGACTGTGATACACTGCTACAGGCCTTACGCGATGATGGCTCATATGTATCCCCATATTCTGCCATAGACTCCTCTGACAGTACCGATGAAAATCAGGAGGCTACGGAGGAGGCCGGGAAGGATTCTGACTACAATACATACGGCGACGAGGTCACTCTGATACCTGACACCGCGTCATATGACTGGGGTGATTTATCCGACATAAATGCACGTATCACAGCCCTTGAACAGAAATACGGTTTTTCCATATATTTCGGGCCTGAGGTGCCAAAGAGAATTGATTACTACGATATCCATCAATTCAAGAACAAGGATAAGCTGTCGGTCGCTCTGGATTCGCTTGAGGAAATACTTAGCTGTTTCCCTGATGACTTTTTCACACAGCTGTGTTATGGCGATATAAGAGGCATGCGAATCTATCTGTGCGGTGATATTTCATCAGGCCACTCAGATATGATAAATGAGCCAAGTGGCTTCGTAAATATAATAAACAACCACAATGTGATGGTTCTAAACTGCAACTACAGCTGGGATTTCAGCTACACTGTAGGCCATGAGATTTCCCATCTGATTGACCAGAGGCTTACATTCATACACACCTACGATGACAAGAGCGAGTTTTCTGAGGGGAAATGGAACAGCTTTAACCCTGACAGCTTCTCTTATGATGATAGCTACGCAAACTACAATCCGGATGATCCATCGAACCACATATCCGGGTATTTCATTGATTCCTACGGCATGACCTTTGCAACAGAGGACCGCTCTGAAATATTCGGAACCGCGATAGACGATTATATTAACGGCATCTATGATGATGCAAGATTCACAGATGATTCGCCGATACGAAACAAGCTGGACTACTACAGCAGATGTATCCGTGATGGCTTTGATACAAAGGACTGGCCTGATACGATGGCATGGGAGTCTGTGCTTACCGCCACCGGGGCACAGGCCGATTAAATGATAATTTCGGAATAACACAAAAACCTCAAGTCATACGACTTGAGGTTTTTTAATGGGCAGAGATGGATTCGAACCATCGAAGCAAGTTGCAGCAGATTTACAGTCTGTCCCCTTTGGCCACTCGGGAATCTGCCCATGTATTCAATTACGATACTTGCATAGTTTATCACAATAGATGTGATTATGCAAGCATATTTTTTAACTATTCAGAACCCCCACGCACATTCGCAAAACCGCACGATACTCGTGCTTTACCGCCGCTACGCAGCTAATTTTGCTCATATGTGTGGGGGGTGGCTCTATTCGAGCCCCCTTGAGAACAAGAAAACCTGCTGCTTACATGCAAGCATGACGCATCAGCTTTTCTTGTTCTCAATTGTTCTGAATAGTTACTATTTTTTTAAATTAAAAAAGACAGCCTACGATCGGCTGCCTTTTAGGAGAAGGTATTTTTACTATGGGGTATAGCAAAAACTATATAATGTATTGGGGGGTTTTTACGGTTATTATAATATCACGGTTATAACGATAAGTGTTCACAAATTGCATAAAAATCGTAGTTTGTTTTTATGCAATTTGTATAGTACTTTAGTTATATTTAATATTTTTCATATAGTGATTCTGCACAAAAGTATAGTTATTTTTTAAATATTATGTCCAACTGTTGTTTTGCTGTCCTCGTCAAACAGTGCTTCAAACTCATCTCTTGTGATTTTCTCCTTCTCAAGAAGAAGTGCTGCACATCTGTCAAGCACATCGCGGTACTCTGCTATCATGCTCTTTGCCTTGTCGTACGACTCGTCGATGATACGCTTTACCTCGACATCGATTGCCGATGCTATGCCCTCGCTGTAGTTCTTTGCATGGGCGAGGTCTCGTCCGATGAAGACCTCCTCCTCATCATCGGCATAGCAGATAAGACCGATATTGTCTGACATACCGTATTTGGTAACCATCTCGCGCGCAAGCTTTGTAGCCTGCTTGATGTCCTGTGATGCACCTGTGGTGATATCGTCAAACACAAGTTCCTCTGCGACACGACCGCCTAAGTCTACTACGATTTCCTGAAGCATACGTCCCTTTGTGTTGAACATCTCATCCTTCTCAGGCAGAGGCATGGTGTAGCCTGCTGCGCCTGCTCCTGTAGGGATGATCGAAACTGTGTATACAGGTCCCACATCCGGAAGCAGATGGAAAAGGATTGCATGTCCTGCCTCGTGGTAGGCTGTGATGCGCTTTTCCTTGTCAGAGATGATACGGCTCTTCTTCTCAGCTCCGATACCAACCTTGACGAAGGATTTTCTGATATCATCCTGTGTGATATATTCTCTGTTTTCGCCCGCTGCACGGATTGCTGCCTCATTCATCAGATTCTCAAGGTCTGCACCTGTGAAGCCTGCGGTAGTCTGTGCAATCTGCTTTAAGTCTACATCCTCTGCAAGAGGTTTTTTCTTGGCATGGACACCTAAAATTTCTTCTCTGCCGCCCACATCCGGTCTGCCTACTACAACCTTTCTGTCGAAACGTCCCGGACGCATGATAGCAGGGTCAAGTATATCCACACGGTTTGTGGCTGCCATGACGATAATGCCCTCATTGACACCAAAGCCATCCATCTCGACAAGCATCTGGTTCAATGTCTGCTCACGCTCGTCGTGTCCGCCGCCCATTCCTGTGCCACGGCGTCTGGCTACTGCATCAATCTCATCGATAAATACGATACAAGGCGCATTTTTCTTGGCATCCTCAAACAAATCTCTCACTCGTGAGGCTCCGACTCCGACGAACATCTCCACGAAATCAGATCCTGAAATGGTGAAAAACGGTACCCCTGCCTCTCCGGCTACTGCCTTGGCAAGGAGAGTCTTACCTGTTCCCGGAGGTCCTACAAGAAGGACACCCTTTGGGATTCTTGCTCCAAGTCTGGTGTATTTTCCAGGATCACGAAGGAAATCAACTATCTCTGCAATCTCCTCCTTTTCCTCCTTTAAGCCTGCTACATCGGAAAACTTGATATGGTTCTCCTCCTGTGTGGTGAGCTTCGCACGGTTCTTGCCGAAGTTCATCATCTTGCCACCGCCGCCCTGTGCTGCTGCGTTGTTGTTCATGACTGCAAAGAGTATGAACATGGCTCCGAATACCAAAAGATACGGAAGCAGTGTCATAATCCAGCTCTCAGCCGGAACATCCGCAACTGTATAGTCGGTGTACCCTGCTTTTGTCATGGTCTTTTCGATATTGTTTACATCTGATACATAAAGCACCTTTGATGTGCCATCCTTGAACTTCACCTCCAGACTTCCTGTCGGTATCTCCCTGTTTTGCACTACCTTTACGCTCTTCACCTGATTCTTGTCAAGATCCTTCTCGAACTGACTCTGTGTGTAAGAGTTTGATGTAGCCCCGGCGCTCAGCCAGTACCAGATGCAGATTACTGCAAATACAATGATAATGTATACGCCTATTCCGCGCATACCACTTTTTTGTTTATTCAATTTACTTCTCCTTTTTATTTTATTTCGCCCTCGACGAAGCCGATGTAAGGCAGATTTCTGAACCTCTGATCATAGTCAAGGCCATAGCCTACCACAAACTTATCAGGAATCACAAAGCCCACGTAGTCTACATTTACATCATCAACCACACGGCGCTCAGGCTTGTCCAAAAGTGTACAGATTGTGAGACTCTTCGGGTTTCTTTTGGCAAGGAGCTTTGAAAGCCTGCTAAGAGTATTTCCCGAATCAATGATGTCTTCTATGATGATGACATTCTCTCCCTCGATAGAATGCTCAAGGTCCTTTTTAATCTTGACATCGCCTGATGACTCTGTGCCTGAGCCATAGCTGGATACCGACATGAAATCCATAGTCATAGGCAAATCAATTCTCTTTGCAAGCTCAGTGGTAAAGAATATTGAGCCCTTGAGTATGCAAATGAGATATACTGACTGTCCCCTGTATTTTTCTGTGATTTGCGCTCCAATCTCTGCAATACGCTTATTGAGCTGCTCCTCTGTCAGGTAAACCGAAATATCATATTTTTTTGAAAAATCCATTTTGTTTTCCTCCGTAAAATGTGATCTTAAGTACTTTTCCTGTCTGTGGTGTGACAAGTGCGTCACAGCCGGATCTGTATCCGATAATGGCATGCACCAGTGATTCATGGGCTATGAGCCACAGCCCCGCTCTCTGCTGTGCAGGAATTTTATCACCTGTAAATACCTGCTTCAGCTTCTTATGATGGCCCTCGTCATCCACAATTATATAGTCACCGGCTTTTCTTGTTCTTATCTCAAAGCCTTTCTTCATCTTATCATAATCAAACCATTTCGTATATGGTTTTTTGGGAATTTCGTCCATTTTACCATTAAAATCTTGTATACAAAGTGTGACATACGAGCCATCTGCCGAAAGCTTTATGTTTTTTTGCGCTCCCGTGGCACTCAGTGCCTCAAGCTCTTTTTGCGTAATGTGAATTTCTTCTTTTTCATCGTCACACCTTTCGGCGAAGAGTATCACCTCGCCAAATGATTTTTCCGCAATAATGCCATACGGCAGATTGATTTTTCTGCCCGACTGCTGCCCTGCAAGCTTCACAAGTGCACCGATATGCGTGCTCGTGATGTCCTTGAGCCGCCCTGACGCCAGATGTATACACTTGCGCGCCACTCCGCTTTTTAATGCCGGATGCAGACTCTCAAAGCGACTGATTTCAAGTATCACCCTGCCTTCTTTTTTTGAAACCATGCTGTCACACGCCTCTTTTAGCTGCTGCTCGTAAAAATCATTCATCACCGCAAGCTGTCCTGCGCTCTCATTGATATGCTCTATCGCCCTGTCATTAATCTGTAAAAGCAGCGGAAACACATCATGTCGCAGCTTATTTCTGGAGTAGGCTGTGTCAGTGTTTGTGGCATCGGTGACAAAAGCCTGTCCGTTTTCCTTCAGATATTCCTCTATCTGTGCGCGTGTCGCTGATAAAAGCGGCCTGATATAGGTGACACCGTTCTTCACGGAAACCGGATGCATGCCGGTGAGTCCCTTCGCTCCGCTTCCGCGAAGCATCTGAAAAAGAACGGTCTCTGCGTTGTCCTCCATATGGTGCGCAACCGCAACGACTGCCTGCCTGCTGTTACCCTGCTTTTGGTCTGCTGCATAGGCAGTGGCGACTTCCTTTTCAAACGCTTCATAGCGCAATATCCTGGCGGCCTCCTCCAGTCCGAGTCCATGACTTGCTGCATATTGCGGTACGTCCACAGAATGCACATGGCACGGTATGTTAAGCCTCTCGCAGAGATCTGACGCAAACCTCGCATCCTCCCTGCTCTCGGCTCCTCTGATGCCATGCTCCACATGTACTGCCTCCAGCGCAAAATCAAGCTCATCTGTGCACTGTCTTTTTATCTCATTTAACAACAGCAGAAGGCAGACCGAATCCGCACCGCCCGACAGCGCAACAAGCACCGTGCTGTGATTTTTTATCATTTTGTTTTCCAGAATATATTCTTTTGTCCGTCTAATCATTATTTTTCCCAGATTCCTATTGCAACTACAGTCATATCATCCATGGCGTATCCACCTGTGTCAAGCAGCACCCTGTCCAGAATTTCCTGCGCCATCACGCCTGCATTGTCACTTTTGACGCCTGCGATGATATCCATAAGCTTCCCCTGTCTGTCCTTTACATGCAGATATTCTAGCACACCATCCGTTACCATGACAAGGAAATCGCCACTTTGAAGTGTATTTTTTGAATGTTTGCTCTCCTGCCAGACATCGACCCCTGCCGGGAGTGATTCATTTTCTATAACACTTACTTTTTTCCCTGATTTGATAAATGACGGTGCAGCGCCTGTTTTGGCCAGCTCAAGCTCACCTGTGTACATGTCTATCGTGGCAAAATCAACCGTGGAATAGGACTCCTCGCCCGCCGATATGACCATGGCAGAGTTCATCAGCTTTAGGGCACTTTCCCTGCTAAAGCCGGCCTCCAAAAGCTTTTCAAGCAAATCCACCACCAGTGTGCTCTCGGCCTGCGCCTGCTTGCCCGAGCCCATGCCATCAGATACACATACATGATACATGCCATCATCCAGCTGAAACATGCTGCAGCTGTCGCCATTTGCCTGAGAGCCGGTCTTTTTTTTGGTCGCCACCCCCGAAAGTGCATAGAACTGATTCTCCTCGTAAAGCACAATAGATGTCCTCTCATCGGATATTATTGAAACTGTCCCATGTGCCTGCCTGAGCTTCACTCCCATGGCGCGTGAAACCGCCTGCACATACTTTGAAATTTCAATCCCACCATCTATCCTGGTGCAGACATCTGCCTTTATACATACCTGCTGCCTTGCGTTCTCATAAATATGGGCATTTTCCACCTGTATACCAGCCTCTTTTGTATATACATAAACTCTTGAAAGACGCAGCCTTCTTTTTTTATCAATACATTTTTCAGCCCTGCACCAGCTATCCATGAGCTCTGCCATAGCGTCAAGCTGTGTGGCTATGACGCGTCTGTTTTCCGTGAGACGCCTGTACCAGGCTTCATTTAGCTCAATACGGGCAAATGCCTCTGTGGCGGCTTCCACCATGCGCGTATAGTGCGGGCAGCCATCCACATATCTGTTTTGCACAATTTCCTCTGTTTTCATACGTTTGCGCACTGCATCAGCAAGCATTTTTATACTGTCGGAAATCGAAGTCCCGCTTGTCCAGCACACACTGCAACCCTCACAGCATGCACAAAGTCTCCCTGTCACCTCAAGCTGTATTTTCTCACTCTCATCAGGGATTTTATCTGCCGTACATTTTACAGCCATGACGTTTGCAGTCGAAATAATGCCTGAAAGTCCTGAAACTGCTGTGGCAAATGCCTCCTCCCTGTCGGGCAGAAGTCCTGCTATGACCGGATTTTCATTGTGCTCAAGAGCCCTTAAATATTCGCATGCTCTGCAAAGCACAAAGGCCATCGAAAACACAACAAGGCTCTCTGCTACCGACAACACTATCTCATCCGTATCCGGCCTTCCCAGAAATGTTACCGACAGATTCATCACCGCCGTGGCACAAGCTGCCACAACGGCTGTTGTCAGACATCCGTTTTTACTGCTTTTTCTCACAAATAGCCTTTCCCCAAAGTAAATCACCGCAATAATAAAGAGATACTTACATATCGACGGTATCGATATAAAGTATCCCATTCCAATAATTAATCCTATGTAAAAAATAATCGTATGCCCACTGCTCAGACAATAAACTCCATACACTGCAGGTATCAGCGGATAACAATCCATCACACACACCAGTGTGGATGCAAATGCCATAAGCCCCCACACAGCCTTTTTTAAATTTGCAATCCTCATCTTTTTGCCTCCATCTTTTTTCAACGATTATATGTGGTCAAAAATGAAGGTTTTGACGAAAAAGCGCAACTATCTGTACAAAAATTATTTGTCCTTTTCCTTGAAGATTATTTCATTGTCATACGCAAGCCCCAGCTTGCTCTTTGCTATATCCTCTATGTACTGGTCACTCTGCATATACTGCTGCATGCTTTCTATCTCATCAGCACGCTCCGATTCTTTAGTGTACTGCTTTTCAAGCTCCGCTTTTTGTGCGGCATATGTAGATTCCTTCTGCTTTAGCTGCACAACCTGGACTACCATAACCACAAGAAATGCTATAACTATGATAGAAACACTTAAAGTTCCGCCCCTTCTCTTTGCACGACGTTTACTCATTATTCCTCCTTAGGTGCTTATCTGAATATCCTGCCAAACATTTTATCTTTCTTTCCGGTCACCTCCGGTACCTTCGAATACGTAATCATGTCTATCTCACCTTCTATATCGGCTTCTCCCTTCTCAAGGTTTAGCCTGTTTACGTGAAGATCCTTGCCCTTTAGGTCAAGCATGCCCAGCTCCGTCTCCAAAAGTATCTCTCCCACATCAAAGGAGAGCACATCCAAAATGCCTGTAAAGCTGCCTGTTCTGCGATTATTCAAGATAAGCTTATGACTCTTTGTGCCTGATATTTCTTCCATTTCCTGTCCCTCACATAATTTTTAATATGCTCCATAGACAGCCGCACATATACATGCCATCTGTGGAATCGCATATGTAAATATATGCCGGGATTCATGAAAATATAACCTATATATACTCAAAAAGATCTTTTGCTTCTTCCTTCTTTGTTGTGTCAAGGAGATTTAACACCTTAACCTTGACTGTCTTTTGTCCAAATGCTATCTCTATTATGTCTCCGACCTTGACATTTACAGATGCCTTTGCCGGTCTGCCGTTTACTGTGACACGGCCTGCGTCACATGCCTCATTTGCCACTGTACGTCTCTTTATCAGACGTGATACCTTCAAAAATTTGTCTAATCTCATTGTTACCTCTGTGTCTTACCTATAATAAATCAATTCATAACTATTACCCTGATTTTAGTGGATATAGCCAAAAATGGGCGGAGCCTTAAAGGCTTCACCCATTCTTCCACTCCGTGATAGTCTAACTTATTAGTTAAGAGAATCTTTTAAAGCCTTTCCAGCCTTGAACTTAGGAGCCTTAGATGCTGCAATTGTCATCTCAGCGCCAGTCTGTGGATTTCTTCCTGTTCTTGCTGCTCTCTCAGATACCTCGAAAGTACCGAATCCAACTAACTGGATCTTCTCGCCTTTCTTTAACTCCTCTGCAACAACATCTGTGAATGCCTTTAAAGATGCCTCTGCATCCTTCTTTGATACTCCGGCCTTCTCTGCCATAGCTGCAACTAAATCTGCTTTGTTCATGATAAAATTCCTCCTCTGGATTTTCATAATTTATATAATTCGAGCTGTATTCCCAAATTACCTACAAGAATATATATACTTGTTTTTATGGGGTTTGTCAAGGAAAATGCGCTATTTCCTAGGCTTTTATGTACTTTTACCATTCTTAAAACCTTACTTTGAACTTAATAAAGAGGTTAATGTTGAAAGATAATCGGATATGTCCTTATTTGTCAGACTATTTTTGGAACTGTCAGAGGATTTATTGTTGGTTCCCCGTGATGAATTTGTACTCTGCGAGCTGCCGGTGGTGCTGCCCTGAGATGTACTTTGATTGTCCTTCTCATCAGCCCTCTCTGAGGCTGTCTCGGAAGGTGTCTGTGCGGTGGCTTGTGAACTGCCGGTGCTGTTAGTTTTGGTACCTGATGAATCGTTTGCAGAGCTGTCCGTATCGTCATTTATCGTAATCTGTATGGTGGCCTCCTTTGAGTTCACGTAAAGCGTCCTCGTCCAGGTGTCATAGCCATCGGCTGTTACCTTAAGCGTGTGTTTTCCGTATGTTATCTCAACCGGGCTCGTATAGTCGATTTCACTGCCATCGACATATATTTTTGCTCCCTGCACGTCAACCTCGAAAAGGATGCTGCTCTTTTTAGGCCCCTCACCCTTTAAATCATTTAAATTTACCTTTGTAGTCTCGCCTCTTTTTATCTCAATATCCGTGCTGCCTCCCCAGCCGTTGTTGGCCACAGCGAGCGTATAGCTGCCCTCCGGCACATCAAGCGACATATCCTTAGTGATTTCTGCAAATATCCTGTCTCCGAGCTGCAAAAAGCTGCCCTCAAACAGCGATGTATTGCTAAGCTGCAGTGTGCCGTGCCCTGTCGTGACAGAAATTGACACTATGTCCTTGTCAATCCCGACAACAGCCAGCTTATCCTGCGCCGTGAGGCTGTCAGTATCTATGACATCCGAGCCTGAAAATATCATGGTGCGCTCCCCCAGCCTGTAGCTGCTATTTCCGATTTCAAGCACGCTCTTATCCTTATCCACAGAAAAATTGGTCACTGCGTCGTTTGTCCACACCTTATCGGATTTTTGTATACGCTTTGCCTTGCCGTCTGAATCTGCCCCTGATATGTCAACCACATCACCCTGATGTATGTCTGAAACTGACATGTGATTGCCATATTTGTCGAAAAAGCCGGTAGTCAGCCCATAGTAATACTGATACTGCACTCCTGTCGAGTAATTGTATACCCTGATCGTCTCGTTGGCACTGTTTATGTCCGATACTATGAGAATATCTGAACTTTTCTTAACGGACTTTCCGTTTTCCTCCGCAGCAGCTTTCAAACCGGACTGCGTGCTTTCTCCCACGGCCTCCGTCGTATCATTCATGCTGTTATAGAATTTTTTTACACCATCATCCGTGTCCTGTTTTCCACATGCTGCAAGTGACAGCACAAGCATGCATACTATGCAAAATAATCTTTTAAATTTCTTCATCTGTATTTCCTTTAATAGCTGGCTTTAAACGTTTTCTACAATAATAATATATCGTATAGTCATTTACTTTTCAATTAAATTCACTATATATATGCATTACTGCTTACACTATGGCATGCAGGGCATGCAGATACTCCTCGCGCTCCCCGCTTAGCTGTATGAGCTGTGCAAGCTTATCCACATCACGGTCGCATACCCATGACTTGCGCGAGTTGCTATAGTGATTGCAGAGCTTACAAAATTTTTCAGGAAACAAAAGCAGTGCTTGAAGCAGTCTCATTGATGTATCATCAAGACTTCTTACGCTGCAATAGCTGTCAAGAATTGCATCTGCAACCGCTGTATCCCAGTGATTTTTTTCGAGCATCTTGCGCATGTACTCCGCAAGATCAGTTTCCGGATATCCCGGATGCATGGTCTCGAAATTGACAGGAAGCCATCTTCCGGACTGTGTATACACGACATTGTGCTGGTTGAAGGCTCCGTGGCAGTATATCGGAACCGACGTTTTACTATTTTCCAGCTCACACAATATTTCCGTCGATTTCTGCCCCTGCTCTAAGAATCTCTCATAGCATTCATAAAACAGATGCTCAAAAGCATTTGTCTTGCTGCGACGCAGTATGTAGTTTTTAAGCTTTACTATCTGCGCACATTTGCGCTGAGCTTTTTCATGCAGGCTTTCTACCTCGATATCCGAAGGCAGCGGATACTTTTCCAATATATTGTGCAGCTGCGCTAATGCCCTGCTGCCGCCACGCATATCATCTATGCTGTCCGTGCTGCACTCTCTGCCTGCTCTGTAATCCTTCAATATGTATGCGTCCTCACAGTTATCTCGCGATATGATACACTGCTCCTTTGTCTGTGATATCTGCTCCACATCCATACCGTTTCTCTGGATAAATGCCAGCGTATCCCGCAGGGTGCATGCCCTTTGCTCATGCCCTCTGTACGGCACGAGCAGCTTCTGCCCGATGCCTGTATCACATATATATGCTCCTCTGCCCTTTATTATCCTGCTTACTGTAAGCTCATATTTTTCCAAAGCCACTTCCGGCTGATTATACAAAAAAATCCCCCCTCATATGATTAATGCATCATAACTATTCAGATGCTTTTTAATCATATGAGAGAGGTTATTATTTTATTCGCAAGCTCCTTAAGTTTTTGTGCTTCATTGAGCGATGGGTCATCAAGCACCTGCTCATAAAGTCTGTCCAGGATATCGCCAAGCTTCGGTCCCGGCTCTACTCCCATTTTAATCAGGTCGCTGCCATTTATCTTCATTTCCTTTTTGGATACACACTGGTGGTCTGCGAGAATTTTCCTGTATACGCGCTCATATTCTGCGATGTATTCAAGCTTTTCTGCGCGCCTATACATGCTCTGTCCGAGTGTATCGGCTCTTTTCACCTCAAACAACAGCGGAAAAAGCTCTGTTCCTATGCGGCTCATTGCACGCCTTACATTGCGCTCTGTGATGGCCGGACGGTCATCATGCTCTTTTACGAGCTTACAGCAACAGTCTGTAGTCCTGTTATCAAACTTAAGGCGCCTGAGTATCTTTCTGGTCATATCAGCTCCCACAACCGGATGCTTCTTGAAATGATTCTGGCCTTCCTCGTCTGTCGTAATGCACACAGGCTTTGCCACATCATGAAGCAGCATGGTAAGCCTTAGGATTTTGTCCGCTCGCACATGCTCCAATGTATGAAGCGTATGCTCTCCGACACTGTACATATGGTGCTTATTGTGCTGAGGTGTCTGCATCATCACATCAAACTCCGGCATGAATACCGCTGTGAGTCCAAGCTCATACAGATCTCTCATCATCTGCGGATGATCTGATGTCAGAAGCTTCACAAGCTCCACCTGGATTCGCTCTGCGCTGACCTTTGACAAGGCAGGGGCAAGCTCTTTTATGGCTGCTTTAGTCTGTGCCTCTATATCAAAGCCAAGCTGGGCTGCAAATCGCACCGCACGAAACATCCTGAGTGCATCCTCACTGAACCTGTCGTGCGCACAGCCCACACATCTGATCACATGTGCTTTTAAATCTCCTATGCCGTCAAATTCATCGACAAGCCCTGCCCTGTGATTATACGCCATGGCATTGATTGTGAAGTCGCGCCTCTCCAGATCAAGCTTCAGATTGGAGGTAAAGGTAACCTCCTTTGGATGGCGTGCATCCTCGTACTCTCCGTCTATCCTGTAGGTGGTGACCTCATAGCCCACATGCTCCAGCATGACCGTGACTGTGCCATGCTGGATACCTGTGTCTATCGTATGATCAAATATCGCTTTGACCTGCGCAGGCTTTGCAGATGTGGTGATATCCCAGTCCTGCGGTGTCCTGCCAAGGAGACTGTCACGCACGCATCCTCCTACCGCATATGCCTCAAAGCCATGCTCGTAGAGCGTGTCTATTATGAAGTTGACATTCTGCGGTAAATCTATGCGCATCATTGAGTTCTCCTTTTTTTTTGAATGACGCTCGCCGGATGGGCACATTGCCACAGCATACGGCTGTGACACATGCTCTCATAACTCCTTAGTCTGGTGAGAGTAAATACCTCCTGCGGCAGAGCTTATTAGGCGCTAAAAAATCAAACGCGCTTACGCTTGAACGAGTATTTTTTGCGCCAGCTTCAGCCGCAGGTGGCATTAACTCTCACACACGACACGTCGTAAATCGAGCATGCGCCACAGCCGTATGCTGCGTCAATGCGCCCCTCCGGCGAGCTGTTTATCATAATAATTTACTAATTCGCGAAATAAATTTTCGTAGGCGCGAATTTAGTATGCCTTGCCCCAGTATACAAGTTTGTGCGCCGGCTTTCCACAGCATACGCATACGTCGGAAATCTGCTCCTGGTCACCAAACGGCATACAACGGCTTGTAACTGTTGTGTCCTCTTTGATTTTGTTCTCGCAGGCCTCGTCTCCACACCACATAGCACGGATAAAGCCAGGCTTTGTCTCTGCGATTGCCTTGAACTCATTGTAGTCGTGTGCATCGTTTATATGGCTTGCAAGGAATGCCTTTGCCTTCTCGAGCATGTCATTCTGCATTGTCTCAAGTACCTCTGCGAGCTTCTCATTGACCTCATCAAGTGAGACAACGATTTTCTCTCTTGTGTCTCGGCGGACGATAACGCACTGGTTTTTCTCGATATCCTTTGGTCCAATCTCGATACGTGTTGAGATTCCCTGAACCTCCTGTGCTGCGAACTTCCAGCCAGGTGTCTTGTCGGTTGCATCGATTTTCACGCGGAAATCCTTTGAGAGCTTGTCCTTGAGGTCGTATGCCTTGTCAAGGACGCCGTCCTTCTGCTGCTGGATTGGAATGACCATAACCTGTGTTGGTGCAATCTTTGGTGGAAGCACGAGTCCTGAGTCATCTCCGTGAACCATGATGATAGCTCCGATAAGACGTGTTGAAACGCCCCATGATGTCTCATGACAGTACTGTAATTTATTGTCCTTGTCTGTGTACTGGATGCCGAATGCCTTAGGGAAGCCGTCACCAAAGTTGTGTGAGGTTCCTGACTGGAGTGCTTTTCCGTCATGCATGAGTGCCTCTATTGTGTATGTAGCCTCTGCTCCGGCGAACTTCTCCTTGTCTGTCTTTCTTCCCTTTACCATAGGGATTGCAAGATATTTCTCACAGAAATCCGCATAGATGTTTAACATCTGTACTGTACGTGCCTCTGCCTCCTCGGCTGTTGCATGAACAGTATGTCCCTCCTGCCATAAGAACTCTGATGAGCGGAGGAATGGACGTGTTGTCTTCTCCCAGCGCACTACTGAGCACCACTGGTTATATACCTTTGGAAGGTCTCTGTGTGACTGTACTGTTTTGCTGAAAAGCTCGCAGAAAAGTGTCTCTGATGTAGGTCTTACTGCAAGTCTCTCCTGAAGTGTCTCAAGTCCGCCCTGTGTGACCCATGCGACCTCCGGTGCAAAGCCCTCTACGTGATCCTTTTCCTTCTGGAGCAGGCTCTCCGGAATGAACATTGGCATGTATACATTCTCTACTCCTGTCTCTTTGAACATTGCATCGAGATTCTTCTGTATATTCTCCCAGATGGCATAACCATTGGGTTTAAAGATCATGCATCCCTTTACAGATGAATAATCCATCAACTCTGCTTTCTTCACAACGTCTGTATACCATTGTGTGAAATCTTCCTCCATGGAAGTGATGGCCTCTACTAATTTTTTCTCCTTAGCCATTGCTTTTCTCCTTTTTTATTTAAATATTCTATGATATACGAGGCTTTTATGTCTCATCACGCCCCTGCACCACGCATAATCTGTTACTGTCACATAATGTATAAACAATAACGATAATTTTACTAACATATATTATTCCATAAGCGAGCTGATGTCAATAAGCCTAAAAACTTGTTCTGCAGTGTTTTTCATATTTTTTTGAGCATTTTTGATATCCATAGCCTCATTAAGCGTTGTTGCCCCTCTTATAATAGGGAAAAACGCATCTATGCCTTCTTTATTACATGCCACTGCATCGTCAGTGACACTCCCTGCAAGTGCGATTACTTTACAGCCGTTTTTTCTGCCTGCTTTTGCCACTCCGACAGGCACCTTTCCCATGGCGCTCTGTCCATCAAGCCTGCCCTCTCCGGTCACTACGATATCGGCATTTTTCAGTTCCTTGTCAAGCTGTATTGCGTTTAGCACTATATCTATGCCGGATTTAAGCTCCACGTTCTCAAGTCCAAATAGAAAAGCAAACCCAAGACCTCCCGCAGCGCCTGCTCCCGGTGTCTCGCTAAAACGTTTTCCCGCATACTCCTCAACACAGTCTGCATACTGTCTCATCATTTTATCCATCTGTGCCTTTTCATGCTCCTGTACGCCCTTTTGCTTTCCAAAAATGTATACGCAGCCCTGCTCTGTGCACAGTGGATTAGTAACATCACATGCTATTTTGAAATGACACTGCTTTAATTCTGCAGGAACCTTGTCAGCCTTGATCTTTTTTACCCTTGCAAGCGAGCCAAATACCGGTGGAAGAATATTGTCATCCTCATCATAAAACTCATAGCCGAGCGCCGTCAGCATTCCTATGCCGCCCTCAGTGGTTGCGCTTCCGCCTATTCCGATTATGAAATTCCGACAGCCCTTGTGAACAGCATCCAATATCATCTCTCCCACACCCAATGAGGTTGCTTTCCACGGATCAGGTTTACCTTCAACAAGTGTGATTCCCGACGCTTCTGCCATTTCCATAACAGCCGTATCATCCTCAAGTACTCCATATGTCGCGTGCACCTTTTGTCCCATCGGTCCTGTTACATCAACATGTTCATATGTGCCATTCATGCCCTCTACCAAAGCGGTTACAGTTCCCTCACCGCCATCTGCAAGCGGTCTGACCACCACGTCCGCTTTCGGTATTGCCGCCAATATGCCTTCTTTACATGCCATCCCGGCCTGCATGCTTGTCATGCTTCCTTTAAATGAATCAATTGCTACTACAACCTTCATTTTACCATTCCTCTATTTTTTCTTAATATTTATTCATCTTTCTTATTCAGATCAATTATGTTCATTTTTCTTAAAATCGACTCTTTAATTGCTCCACTTAAATATGCCGGATTTAATTTACGTTTTGCATATGCCAAATAGGTGTCTTTTGTTTGTTCAATCAGAATAGCTGTAAAAAACCTTTCCCAACTGAAATAAAGCTTGCTCTCTACATACTCTGATGGATTACTCAATATGCTTCTTACTGTATTATTCTTTAAAATATCGGCATCCATAATCATCCATTCAAATGATTCAGGCAAATATAAGGCCACATTTTTTCTGCCATGGATAACCTGCAACACCCTGTCAATCTCGGAACCAAATGCCGCCCCATCTGCAATGACAAGTATTTTTTCACCTTTATGTTTGTTCAGATAATGAAAGACATTTGATTTTCCATTCATAGATTCACATTTCAAACCATTTTCTATACATACATGTTCAAAAAATTGATATCCTGAATTGCTGTCTTCCGTAATAATAATCTCCGGACTCACTTTATCTTCATATGTATCTGTTCCATATATCCGATAGAATTCATGATAACTTTGTTTCAATGTCCCATATCTTCCAGATGTACGAATTCCATAGATTTCTTCTACGCTATATGGCAATGCTGGTAAAGCTTCCCTAGTAACAATTACATAATAATTATCTGTTTTTTGAATTTTATCTGCAAAATCTACTGTCGTTATGAATTCATTTCCCTCATCAATAAATACAATACAGTCTGATATGCCTGACAACTGCTCTTTCCATAAACTTCCTTCAACCACATGACATTTTTTATCACATATCACCTCTACAGGTGTGCCGGTTGGATTATTCACGAAATCACGAATCATATCTACAAGTGTAGTTTTTCCAGTTGCACTGTCTCCCTGGATAATCGTCAGATTTCTCCGAAGTTCAAATTCATACTTTAAACGTTTTGTTGATACAATAACTTTATGTTTTCCTTTCATCGTATCCTCCTGCCATCAAACAAATTCACCTGCAATTGATACCAGTTCTTCCATGGTATGTACAATTTCATTCGTGTTAAGGATTCGGATGTCAAACGGTTCAACTTCAAATTTCATCAAATGACGTAAGTTTATTGTTCTGTCTTCTGTTTCTGCAATTTTTAATAACCATTTTGCACAATTATCTCCACAGGTCGATGCATTGAAAATTTTATTTTTTTCAAACTTCACCAAAATCAATGTTTTAACACCACCTGATAACCCCGTAGGCGGTATTTTTCCTAACACTGGGCTGTCGATTACTCCACTGTCCAAAACAATCGACTGATCCACATCCTTTATCATTTTCTTCACAAATGGATCTGTAATCCAGTTATCTTCATAATCATATTTAAAATACGCTGCCGTATTATATACTGCTTCTTTCATATCTCCATAAAATATATTCAGCATACAAAATCTACTCCTCCTGTTAGATTAGCCTTGAATGAATTTCACCTCACTACAATACAAATGTATTTTCCAAAACCTAGGTAAGTGCTTACCATATGAACCTCCACGAAATCCATCAATCCGCTGTACTTAGCTACAGTATAGCGGATTGATGGGCAAATTACAATTATTATTACCGGTCTTTATGCAGTTACATGATGCGCAACTGCAAGATTGTAAAGTGGTACAAACAATTTGAAAGTGCATTTTCATGAAATTTGTGCTAGAATAACATGTTGTTGTATTATGCTAAGGAGAATTTAGAATGGAAAACTATAAACGAGGACTGACAGCAGGCATCCCGATTGCGCTGGGATATCTGTCAGTTTCATTTACTTTTGGAATTATGGCGGTGTCATATGGACTATCCTGGTGGCAGGCTGTGCTCATTTCGATGACCACTGTCACATCTGCCGGACAGTTTGCAGGCATCGGAATTATGATGCATCCGGGACAGTATTTCCAGATGCTTATTTCGCAGATTACTATTAATATAAGATATTCCTTTATGTCGATTTCGGTTGGTCAGAAGGCTGATTCCAGATTTAGCGGAATTTCAAGATGGATACTCGGCTTTATGATGACTGATGAGATTTTTGCCGTGGCAAGCCAGGAGGATTCTGTGAGCAGAAGCTTTTTTGCAGGACTTTCAACTCTTCCATACATTGGCTGGGCTGTCGGTACGCTGATAGGTGCTATACTGGGAAGCATTCTGCCGGATAGGCTTATGAGTGCGCTGAGTCTTGCTATCTATGGCATGTTCGTGGCTATCGTGGTTCCTGAGATGAAGAAATCGCGGGCGGTCGTGTTTGTTGTGGTACTTGCACTCGTGCTTAGCTGCATGTTTTACTACGTACCGTTTTTGTCAAGGATTTCAAGCGGTATCACCATCACTGTTGTAGCCATTTTGGCTGCAGTTATCGGTTCGCTGCTGTTTCCGGTTGCAGATGATACTGATAAGGAATGATTTATTAAATATTTGATAATAAGCGTATAAGGAGATTTTACATAATGAAAAACAGTGTATTTTTTATATATTTACTCATACTCGCGGGCTCCACATATCTGATCCGCGTTATTCCTTTTATCGCAATAAAAGAAAAGATCAACAACAGCTTCGTGCGATCTTTTCTATACTATATTCCGTATGCAGTTTTAACTGCCATGACTATTCCGGCAGTGTTTTATGCTACTAACTGGTGGGTTGGTGCAGCAGCAGGACTTATCGCGGCAGTGATATTTGCATTAAAGGGCAAGGGGCTTACAACCGTGGCCGTGGCTTCCTGTGTGGCTGTATTTATTGTAGAGCTGTTCCACTAATTATTTATTTCCCACTTGAAAGATTCCATCAATACCATATCCGGAATGATGGAATCTTTATTTTAATTTACTTTCTCCTGTCTATGCCACTGTCACTGTAATAGCGTGCCTTGCTTGCATACATTCTCCTGTCTGCTTCCTTCTCAATATCGTGTACAAGCTCCCAGTCTTCCTCCAGACTTCTTACACATCCATATGAGATGGTCATGGAATCGACGATTTTTCCTCTCCATTCGGCTACACTACTGTCGAAATGCTTTGTCATAGCATCAAGCTCATCCGGCTTTTGAGTGACTATCACAACAAACTCATCTCCGCCTATTCTGTATACCTTGCCAAACTCACCAAAGCTCGCCGTCATGCAGGCTGCGGCTGCGCAAATCATCTCATCTCCCACATCATGTCCATATGTATCGTTTATGTGCTTTAAGCTGTTTAAATCAAGTGATATATATATCCACTCTTTTTTCAAATCAAGCTTATTGATATCTGTCTCATAGGCATGTCTGTTCAGGCACCCTGTAAGTGCATCAGTATTCGATATATACAGCAGCTTTTCTTTCTCATATTTTTCCTTCATAATCTTCGAAAACATATACATAATACAGCACGATGCGAGTATAAGATATATGCCAACCACAAGCAGTGCTACTACGCTGTTCGTCATATAAAAGGATTTGTCAATGGTGACAGCCACTATATATTTGTCACCTCTCCTGATTACACATCTGCAGCCTGAATCATTTACGCTAATCTGCCTTACTGTGGGCTTATCGCTTTCCTTAATATCTGTTGGAATGCCTAAATCGTGGAAGTTTTTTCCTATTTTGTCACAATCTGTGGCCCCCTTAACCAGTTCTGTATCTGCATCTGCCACATATAGTTCCATACCCTTGTACACAGGCATGTCAGAAACCACTGTAGATATTTCATTCTGCTTCAATTCATCTAAGAGCCTTTGCGGCTTCAAACCCACCTGTACCATCATTGTACCAGCCTCATTCCAGGTAATGGCATACATCATTGCCTTTCCCTCTGATGTATTCGGTGTGACATCCTGACACATCGTAAGGCTCTTATCGGTGAGCATTGGTTTAAAATATGACATCTGAGTCCCCGAATCAAAGCTGTAGCCAAAGTATTTTGGCACGCTGCCGCTGGTTATACAACCTGTTTCATCAAACAGATGTATCTCATCTACCGACATCAGCTTTGCTATCTTTTGCAATTCCTCCACATCATTTTCTACCTGTGGCTTTGCATCTACGATATATGACACTGCCTTTGCCCTGACTATATAATCGTCCTTTAACGATTCTATAAGCTCCTCCTCACTCTGGTCATTTTTATTGAGCACAGTGACAACACGATCCAGAAGCACCTTTGATAGCCTATATGCATTTGCATCATTTACATATTTCAAAATTCCCGCCTCGAGAATCAATGCTACTACGATTACTGAAACTGAGACCATTGCAAATCTTCGCTTATTTTTCATATCCAAATTATACCAAATATATGCTGATTACGCTATATTTTTCTATAAAATTACGGACCGCAGGTCACCGCCTGCCGTGGCAACGCATATACTCCCCGTAAGCGAATAGCGAAGCGGCTTAGATACTGTAGAAATTATGCCATGAAGCACAGAAACGCTCCTGCATGGACGCAGGGGCGAGGAGAACCGCGCCACGGATGGCGCGTTTCGACGGTTTCGTCAAGCATAGAAACCCTTCAAGCATAATTTCGTACAGAATCTTAGCCGCGCAGCGTAGCTTACGGGGAGTATGTGCGTTGCCCGGCAGGCGATGACCTGCGGTACTTACTCTTTGCTAAAACTCAGGTACTTTATTGTGGTTTCGGTATCTGACAGTCAACATACAGGATATGGTTTATCAGCCAATCTGTGAGATACTTGAGGATTCCCATGATCTGCTCATCCTGATCTATCTCCTCATCACTGTGATGCTCAATGAACTCATCAAGCTTTTGTACAAATTCCATATGCTGAACCTTCTGTGTAAACATCTTCTTGTAATGGATTGATTCCATGTACTGCTCCTCGTCAGCAAAGTGCTTTACCGTGTAGTCGCGCAGCTTCTCCAATATGATATCCATCTTATCATATTTATCCGGTGTAAACTCATCATGCAGCAGTTCATATGCTTCATCTGCATATTTAAATAACTGCTTGTGCTCTTCATCAATCATATCTATTCCGATATAATATTCTGGTTTCATTTCATACATAATTTCATCCTTCTTTCTTATGTAGTAATATATAAACTTTATGTTTTATCATTAGCAACACTTTAACATTCCAACCAAAATGACTTATGATGTATAACGTAAACAGGTTGCTGGGCGACTATTTCAAGCGCCAGAACCATAAAATATAGTACTGCCGGTCACATCGCAGTGTGGCCAGTGATAACCGGACAGTCATTAATTTGTGGATTTTATATGCTTTTGGTTGTAGATCAGATGCAGATACATCGTATCGTGGGCACGGACGGCATCGTGGGCTGCAATTGCATCTGCAATTTCACGATGAGTTTCGATGATTTCATCCCGTAGGGTGAATTCTTTAGACTCACTGATCAGAGGAATTGAACTGTTGATGATAGGAACCAGCTTTGGAACAACTATATTTTTGCTGCTTAAGGCAATAGCAGTATGAAATGCTATATCCTTTTCAGTGTGATTCTTATTTGCAAGAAGGAGCTTTTCGGCGTTTTTACATGCAGTAAGGATATTTTTTATATCTGTCTCATCTGCACGGATAGCGGCCATGGCAGCTATGGATGGTTCGATTAGAAATCTGATTTCAATCAGATCTTTAATCATCTTTTGTTTATCTTCAACAAAGGTCAGACCGAAAGGATCATCAATTATCCCGGGGGTGGAGGAAACATATGAACCGGAGCCCTGGCGTATGGTGATTACATTACGTGATGCGAGTGCTCGCATAGCTTCACGCAGAGAGCTTCTTCCAACATTCAGCCGTTCACACATTACGGTTTCGTTCGGAAGCTTGTCACCCGGCTGCAGATTTTCCTCCAGTATGTATTTGATAATTCTCTCTGCAATCCTTTGGGAAAGAGTTTTTTCTTTGGAATTTTGCATGTGATTTGCCTCCTGTTGCCCAATGCCTTGATGTTTAGTTTTTCTGTTCGTTTAAATATTCTTTCAAATATTTCATTGGCATTCTTTTTGTCTGTAACTCCCGGAAAATATTCCTTATATCCCATAGTTGTTTAAAAACGCGTCTTTTTCGCATGGTCTGCCATACAGATATCCCTGCATATAATCTACATGGATTTCTTTCATTGCGTAAGCCCACTCTTCCTTCTCAATTCCCTCAATGCAGATTTTTATATTTACACTGTGAACCATCTCTATAATCTTTCTGAACAGCTCATGGTCCTTTTCACTGCGCATCGCCATTGCCGTAAAATCCTTATCTATCTTTACATAGTCCGGGTTCATCTCACTGATATAGCGAAGATTTGAATAGCCTGTTCCAAAATCATCTATTATGAACTGGATATTATTCTCATCAAGCTTTTTCCTGAAGCTGCAAAAACACGGCGTCATATCCATAAATCCACTCTCTGTCATTTCGATACAGATTGATTCAGGTCTCAGATTGTTTGCCTGGATAGCAGAGAGAATTTTATTTGCCATACTTTCACGCATAATCTGTATATATGATACATTGATATTTACCCTGAAATCCGCAATATACTGCTGCATTTCACGGCACATTTTTGCTGCTTCGTTCAATACAAACTCTCCAACCGGAATGATGAGCCTGCTCTCCTCCAGTAAAGGAATAAACTCAACCGGGGAAATCATTTCATCGCCCTCATCCGAATGCATGAAAAACCGTAAAAGTGCCTCTGCACCGATTATTCGATCAGCACTATCTAAGATAGGCTGATAATATACCTCAAAGCCTTCAAAATCATTTACAGTTGCGCTACGAAGCGCACTCAGGATGGTATTTTTGCGCAATGACGCTTTATAATCCTCTTCCTCAAAGAAATAAAGGCTTCCTCCGCCTCTTTTTTTTGCGCATTTTAAAGAAAAATCCGACTTTTTCCTGCACTCTATTGCGCCCTCTGCCAGTGTTGATATATCTGTCACTCCAGCAGAAACCGAAAAAATTGATTTATAGTTTTCATCAACTATAAACTCATCAATTTTTTCACCTATCCTTTTGAACAACTGCACCACCTCATCATGCGATTTGCTCAACATATCCACAAGCATATACTTGTCTGTAACAAGATGATATATTTTCTGACCGCCTGAGAGACAATCTGCTATGCATTCAGCCACTCTTTTAAGTATGTAGTTGCCATATGTCTGTCCATGAACATTATTGATCATCCCAAAATCGTCAATCCCAATCTGTATGAAATAACCTGACAGCTTCTCTTTAGGCTGTGAATAGATATATGACGCCATCTCCTTTTCACCTAACAGCCCACTGATATTGTCAGCCCTCTGCCTGGTTCCTGTCTCATTCATACAGCCGATAATATAGTGCGGTTTCCCCTCATTATCATTGATTACCTCCCCACGACAGTTAATCCATACCGGTAAATTCTTCCCGCTAATCAAACGGCATAGCACGTTGTATCTTTTTTCTTTTCCATCACATATTTTACGCTTGTGATTTTCGAGCAGCTTACGGTCTTTCTCATAAACCAATGTACGAAGATGCTTTGTTGCATCATTCATAAATTTATCAGGAAGCATAAAACGATCTACCGCTGACTGTGATATCCTCAGTGTATCATTCTTTAAATCTATAATATACAGATAATCATCCATACAAGGTGCAATTAAGTCTATCAGACTTCCTGCTTCCCGCTCGTCAAGTATTTTATATGCATCAAAAGCCCTCATTAAATTTCACCTTCTATTATATTACTCTTCAATGTCTGAGATTTTGAATTTCGCTATCATTTCACTCAGATTTTCTGATTCACTGCTCATCTGCTGGCTCGCAGCCGCACACTCCTGTGATGTTGCTGAATTGGTCTGTACAACATCATTGATCTGATCAATTCCTTCGTTAATCTGCTTGATCTCACTGGTCTGGGTCTCCAGTGTATCAGCTATATTAGTCACCTCTTTTGTAATCACCTTAGAGTTCTCTGCTACTTCTTCAAGCTGTGAGGCTGTCTGCTCTGCAATATTCATGCCTTTTTCAACAGCCTGCACAGATGTCTCTATGAGCGCAGCTGATTCCTTTGCAGCCTGTGCACTTTGATCGGCAAGCATATTTACCTGATTTGCCACAACCGCAAAGCCTTTTCCTGCCTCCCCTGCCCTTGCTGCCTCAATAGAAGCGTTTAATGCAAGCAGGTTGGTCTGTGATGCAATCTCATTAATGGTTGATATAATCTGATCTATCTGTTTAGAGGCTTCGTTTATTTCATGCATAGATGTAACCATCTCCTGCATCTTTCCATTGCTTTCCCAGATTGCCTCTCCAAGCTCATCCACTTTTCCACTGATTTCCTTTGCACTCTTTGAATTCTGCTCCACCTGCTCTGAAACTCCCTCAACTGTCGCTGTCAGTTCCTCTACAACCGCAGCCTGATTGGTTGCACCGTCTGCAAGGTCATTTGAGCTTGCAGCTACCTGCTCTGCCGCACTTGAAACCTCGCTTGATACATTCTGGATTCCCTTTATGGTGACTGCCATACTTTTTTCAAATTCCATAAATGAATGTAAAATACCTACAAAATCGCCTCTCCACTCTACTTCCGGCTGTGCATCAAAATGTCCGTCCGCAAAGAGCTTCATCGACCTGTCTATATCATCCACATATGAGCCGAGAATACGGATAGACTTTCTCATGCTGTGTGCCAATCTACCGATTTCATCCTCTGAATGGTACTCAAGTGCGCTGTGAAGATTTCCTTCTGTCAGCTCCTTTGCCACATCCTCGATTGCATGTAATGGCTCAAGGATTGTATCAAGCACGATCTTTCCTGTTCTCTTTGTCAACTGCCATGCACATATCAGACAGACAATGATGACTATGAGTCCGACTGCAGCACATACATATGTCCTTACAACTGCCTGATGGCTTCTTTCGTCAGTCAGCTTGTTGATTTCCTTTGCAAGCTCAACAGTTTTATTTAACTTTGGTGTACACTCATTGATAATCTGATCAACAGCCTCATCCTCCTGTCCGGCTTTAATCTTATCCATGATTGAGTATCCGGTATTCGCCCAGTCAGAAAGAGCCTTTGAATATTCATTATACTGATTCTCCGGAACAACACCTGATTTTTTTATTGTTTTTAACTGCACATCAATATCCTCGAGCAAAGTTTTTGCACCCTGCTCATAATCTTCATACGTAGACTGGTCAGGATTAAGTGCCATCTCTCTTACATTTCTTGCCGCTGCAGTTACATTTATTCTACATACCTTAACCGCCTGATCAGAAGCATTTACCTTGTTTACATAGTTTAACATATTGAAAAACAACACACCAATGACCGCAATCGAAAGCAGTCCCGAAATAAGCATCATGGTAATAACCATTTTGTAACCATAGTTGATCCTTTTACCCAAATTCATGTTTTCCAATTTCTTTTTCATCGCACCTTTTTTTGAAGACATAGTTTGTTATTTCCTCCTTTATTATGATACCTTTTGACCCTTTAATCATATTATTATTTATACTCAAGTCCGAATTCGTCAGACAAATTTAGTATAGTACTATTTTTCTAAGGGCACAATACTATATTCTTAATAATCTTTATGTGAATCTTTCTATTAAATATGTGGTTTTGCACAAAATGGTAGATTTTTTTTGCAATCCCCTTAAAATACATATGATGATTTTTTCTTGTTTTATGTAATGATGTAAGCCCCGGCTGCCCGACCGGCACACACAGCTTCCCCGCGTGCGAATAGCGAAGCTGCTTAGATACTGTAGAAATTATGCCATGAAGCACAGAAACGCTCCTGCACGGACGCAGGGGCGAGGAGAACCGCGCCACGGACGGCGCGTTTCGACGGTTTCGTCAGGCATAGAAACCCTTGAAGCATAATTTCGTACAGTATCTTAGCAGTGCAGCGTAGCACGCGGGGAAGCTGTGTGTGCCGGTCGGGCAGCCGGGGCTTACAGTTATATATTCAAGAAAAATCAGCTCAGAAGTGAAAATGCAAATACCACGATGCCAAGTATTACAAGCACAATACCTGTGGCACGGTTTAAGGTTTTTGCGGACGCCTTGTTTGCAAAGACCGCTGCAATTCTCGCCCAAAGGAGTGTAAATGCAATACATAAAAGCAGCACAAACCAGTCCGGTTTTCCACCGATGGCAAAGTGCGAGGCAGCTCCTGTAAAGGCTGTAAATGCCATGATAAATACGCTCGTTCCGACTGCAGTCTTAAGCTCATAGCCAAGCACCGATGTGAGGATGAGGAGCATCATCATACCGCCTCCCGCACCTATGAAGCCACAGATAAATCCGATAAGCACGCCGCAGATGATTGACTGGACAGCTCTCTTTTTAGCTGAAACTCCCTGCATGGCCTCCTTTGTTGTCATGACAGGACGGACTATAAACTTGATTCCGAGTAAAAATGTCATAAATACCGAAAAGTTGCCCATTGTTGCTGACGGCACGAGGCTTGATACATAGCTTCCGACAACCGTGAAGCATAAAACCGTGACCATCATTATGAGCCCGTTTTTTACATCAAGGTTCTTGTTCTTTCCATATGTATAGGCTGACACTGCGCTGGCAAGTACATCAGACGACAGGGCTATTCCCACTGCCATATAAGGATCCATTCCCAAAAATGTAATGAGCATAGGGCTTATTACTGCTGCTGCGCTTAGTCCCGCAAAGCCGGTTCCAAGGCCTGCGCCCATACCGGCAAAAAATGTTACTATTATAGTTATTAATGTGCTCATTTGTGTGATTTCCTCCTGATTATTTCATCCATATTATTCTCAAGCTGTTCCATAACAATCGTCAGCTGCTTTTTCTGCTCCTCATCTATCCCTGCAAACAGATTTGCTGTAAACTGCTGCTGTATACGCCTTCCTCTTTCAATGACAGTCCCGGCCTTTTTTGTACAGACAAGCTCCGTCTTCCTCCTATCATTTTCCACAGGTTTTCTCTCCAGATAGCCTTCATTCACAAGCTTATCAACATTTACAGACACAAGATTTGCCTTGATTTTTCTTATTTCAACTATATCCCTTGCCGTCTTATATTCCGGATTGTTCGCCAGAAACATGAGTATATCAAAGGCTGTCTGCGGAAGCTTCAGCTCATGGCACAGTGGTCTGCACTCATCGCTGTAGGTTCGCGAAATCTTCTCTGCAAACTCAAAGTTAAATTTCATATGTGATATTCCTTCTTTTCTTTTCCTATTTTGCTGCTTCGTTATACATTTTTGAATTATTCATTTTTGAACTAATTATATATCTCTCTGTCATTTTGTCAAGCGGTTATCGTAATTTATACCCTGCAATGCTATACTTTTTGAGGCATTTTTTCATTAACTATTATGATATGATTTAACAGTTATATAATACCTTGAAAGTATCCTGCAGTCATGGTATTATATATAATTGGCGCTTTGTTGCACATTTTAAACACCGGCTAATCTACCGGTGATTTTAATTTTAATAACTAAAGCTTCGTACATATATAATGTAGGAGTTTTAAATTAACAATCATTTACAATAGGAGGAATTATGAGTCAGGAAACAAATTCAGCCCCTGTAACAGAGAACAAGATGGGAACCATGCCTATCGGCAGACTTGTATTTAACATGTCTTTGCCTATGATGATTTCCATGCTCGTACAGGCTCTATACAACATCGTGGACAGTATTTTCGTTGCAAAGCTGTCCGAAAACGCACTCACAGCAGTTTCACTTGCCTTCCCTTTGCAGACACTCATCATCGCTGTCGCAACCGGTACAGGTGTAGGTGTAAACGCGCTGCTGTCAAAGTCCCTCGGCGCCCATAAATACGACGAGGCCAACAAAATCGGCATCAACGGTGCCGTGCTATATGCATTCAGCTACGTAATATTTCTGATTCTCGGACTTACAATCGTAAAGCCTTTTTACATGAGTCAGATTGGAAATGCTGATATCGAAATCATGGATATGGGTGTGAGCTACCTGAGTACTGTTATGATTTTTTCATTTGGTATTTTTGCGGAAATCTTTTTTGAGAGGGTGCTTACATCGACAGGAAGAACTATTTTCAGCATGACCTCACAGCTTTGCGGTGCCATCACAAATATCATTCTGGATCCTATCATGATCTTTGGACTGCTTGGCTTCCCTAAGCTCGGTGCTACCGGTGCAGCCGTGGCAACCGTTGTGGGACAGTGCGTAGCCGCCGTTGTTGCCTTTGCCTGCAACCACAAATTCAATCATGAAATCAGCCTGAGCTTCAAGGGCTACAGCCCGGATTTCAAAATCATGGGAACCATTTATGCTATTGGTATTCCGTCGATCATTATGCAGTCTATAGGCTCAGTAATGACATATTCCATGAACAGAATACTTATCGGCTTTTCATCGACTGCCGCTGCTGTTTTCGGTGTTTATTTCAAACTGCAGAGCTTCTTCTTTATGCCTGTATTCGGACTGAACAACGGAATCACACCTATCATCGCCTTCAACTACGGTGCACAGAACAGAAAGCGTATGGTTAAGACAATAAAGGTCAGTCTGATAACAGCATTCTGTCTGCTCTTTGTTGGCTTTGCCTGCTTTGAGTTCATACCACATGTGCTTCTTGGAATGTTCAGCGCCTCTGACGATATGCTCCAAATCGGTGTTCCGGCGCTCAGAATAATCGGCGTGCATTTCCTCATCGCATGGTTTTGTATTATCGTCGGCACAGTATTCCAGGCTTTGGGAAAAGCAGTCTTTTCCATGATCGTATCAATCATGCGTCAGCTTGTGGTTTTAATTCCGGCAGCATACATCCTTTCAAAGCTCGGTGGACTTCACGCTGTATGGTGGGCTTTCCCTATAGCAGAGGTGATATCCCTTACTGTTTCGACATTATTCTTAATCAGGATCAACAGAACTATTATCTCAAAGATTCCTGATGGAAGCGATGTGCTGTAAGAAATTTTACTTGAGCTTTAAAATAATCAACAATAAAATCCGCTGCATTATATCATGTGAGTAATCATATGATATAGTGTAGCGGATTTATTATATTTATGTCATATTTTCACATATTTCTGATTTCTGCACCAGCTTGGTGCAGCTTATGAACCGACTTTATCTTGCGTATTTTCTTACGTATTTTCTTCCTCTATTATACGTATTTTATGTTGCTGGTCACACTGTTCGGTGTGAACAGTAACGATTTTATATAAAAAGTGTAATCTGCAGATTCAAACCTCTTTTAAAAAATGCGATTTTGTGGTAAAATAACAAAAAAGAAAATGCGATTTTGTGGTAAATCGTTGAAATAAAAAATGCGATTTTGTAATTTTATTAGGAGAATGTCATGTTTAAGCGAAAAATATATGATAAATTATTGCAATGGAAAAAGGATTCCGATGGTAAAACAGCACTCTTAATCGAAGGAGCCTGTCGTATAGGCAAGTCAACCATCGTAGAGTCATTTGGACGAAATGAATACAAAAGTTATATAATCATTGATTTCTCAATCGTCTCAAAAAATATACGTGAACTGTTTGAGGATATTTCAGATCTGAATTATCTGTTTTTGCAGTTGCAGCTCCAATACAAAGTCGATCTCTATGAGAGAGAGTCTTTGATTATTTTTGACGAAGTACAATTATGCCCCCGCGCAAGACAGGCTATCAAATCACTTGTAAAAGATCACCGATATGATTATATAGAAACCGGTTCTCTGATTTCTATCAAAAAAAACGTACAGGATATACTTATTCCAAGCGAAGAGAGAAAGCTAAACATGTATCCTATGGATTATGAAGAATTTTTATGGGCTTTGAATGATGAAACAACTATCCCCCTAATCCATAAGCTATTCGATTCTCAAAAACCCTTCGGAGAAGAGATTAATCGTAAATTGATGCGTGATTTCCGTCTTTATATGCTTGTCGGGGGAATGCCGCAGGCAGTTGATGAATATATCAAAACCAATAACTTCCGTAAGGTTGATGACGTAAAGCGTGATATTCTGAATCTTTATGAAGATGATTTCAAAAAAATAGATGCCACTGGAAAAATATCTATGCTTTTTGATGCAATTCCTGCGCAGCTAAACAAAAATGCTTCGCGATATCAGGTATCAAGCGTACTGACAAACAATCGCGCCGATAATACACTGGAACTGATTGCAGAGTTAAAAGACTCAAAAACTGTTTTGGTATCATACCATGCAAATGACCCAAGTGCCGGTATGTCAACCAACAAAGACTTAACCCGGTTTAAACTATTTTTATGCGATACCGGGCTGTTTACTACATTGATGTTTAAAGACAAAGATTTCACAGAAAACATAATTTATGAAAAATTGTTAAATGACAAGCTAGGAACTAATCTAGGCTATCTTTACGAAAATGTAGTTGCACAGCTTTTAACGTGTAATGGCAACGAATTATTTTACTATACTTTTTTTAATGAAAGTTCACGCCATAATTACGAAATAGATTTTCTTATTGCCAAAAAAAATAAGGTTTGCCCTATTGAAGTAAAATCCAGTGGCTATAAAACCCATAAGTCACTGGATGAATTTTCAAAGAAATTTTCAAACCGTATTCTTCAAAAATATCTCGTATATACAAAGGATTTCTCAAAAGACAAAGACATACTCTGTCTGCCTGCTTATATGATTTCGTTTTTGTAAGAAGAATACTTTTTAAATATGATTTTAATACACACACTTATATGGAGGATTAAGACATGAAATTTATATCGTGGAATGTAAACGGACTGCGCGCATGTGTCCAGAAAGGTTTCCTTGATTTTTTCAACAGTATAGATGCGGATTTCTTTTGTATACAGGAGTCCAAGCTACAGGCGGGACAGATTGACCTTGACCTGCCGGGCTATCACCAGTACTGGAATTATGCCGAGAAAAAAGGCTATTCCGGCACAGCCATTTTTGCCAAAAACAAGGCATTATCAGTGTCTTACGGCATAGGCATTGAGGAGCATGATATGGAAGGACGTGTCATCACACTTGAATATGACAATTTCTATCTCGTAACCTGTTACACTCCAAACTCACAGAATGAGCTGAAAAGGCTGCCGTACCGTATGCAGTGGGAGGATGATTTCCGTGAATACCTTAAAGCTCTTGATGCCAAAAAGCCTGTCGTACTGTGCGGTGATCTGAATGTCGCACACAATGAAATCGACCTGAAAAATCCAAAAACCAACCGCAAAAATGCAGGTTTTTCAGACGAGGAACGTGCTAAAATGACGGAGCTTTTAGGTTCCGGCTTTACCGATACCTTCAGATATTTTTATCCGGATGCCGAGGGTATATATTCCTGGTGGTCATACCGTTTTAAGGCTCGCGAGAAGAACGCAGGCTGGCGTATCGACTACTTTATCACATCAAAGCGCATCAATGATAAGCTGCAAAAGGCAGCAATCCATACCGATGTGCTCGGTTCAGACCACTGCCCTGTTGAGGTTGATATTGAATTTTAAATTTAAGGTTATGTATTTTTACAATCCCTTATGCAACACTTTCTTCTCGAGCTTATCCCCATCCAGTGTATACTCAACAGCATTGTACGCACCGTTTCTGTATGCAAACGTCTCATTGTCATCCTGATAATGCACGAAGCTGCCCTTGCCCGGATATGTCAGTATGCTGATCTTATCCTCTGTAATGTCCTCTGTAGAGCGGATTTCTCCGTCTGCAACAGGGATAATGGCTCCTGCTTTTATGAAGACAGGTACTTTATCAAGTGGTGCATCTGCTAAAATATATCTGCCGCCACTGTATTTTTCGCCTGTGTAGTAATCATACCAGTCGCCGTCAGGCAGATAAACCTCTCTTGCCTCCTTGCCCGGTACGATCACAGGTGCAACCAGTACAAAGCTTCCGAGCATATATTCATCGGAAATATTTCTCACATGCTTATCTGCAGGATACTCGTATACGAGTGGGCGCACGATAGGTGCTCCTGTCTTTTCACACTCATGTGCCAGATCATAGATATATGGGATAAATCTGTATCTGAGCTTTACTGTCTTTCTGACTGCATCTATCGTAGTCTCGTCAAACTGCCAAGGCTCCTGTCTGCGTGTTCCCATCGCTGAATGATTTCTGAAAAACGGCACAAATACTGCTGCCTCATAAAATCTGACAAGAAGCTCCGGTGTAGTATCACTTCCGAAACCGCCTATATCGCTGCCACACATGGCAAGTCCGCTGACTGACAGATTGCACACCTGCTCGAGCGAAAGTGCTATATGCGCCCAGATGCTGTGATTGTCTCCGGTCCAGCCACCGCAGTATTTCTGGCTTCCAGCATATGCAGCCCTGGTAAGTACAAACGGACGTTTTCCACCATCATTTTTCGCTAGTCCCTCATATGTGGCTTTTGCCATAAAATGTCCGTAAATATTGTGAACCTTTTCATGTGCTCCATACTCAAACTGCACATCATCCGGCAGTGGTCCGTTGAAGCTTGCAGGCTCATTCATATCATTCCATATGCCACTGATACCGTGCTCGAGAAGTATCTTTGTCTTGTCTCCCCACCAGCTTCTGACGCTTTGCTTTGTGAAGTCCGGAAATACCGATGTTCCCGGCCAGACAGCATTTTCATATACACTGCCATCTGTATCATGTGCAAATGCATCCATCTCCATACCCTCTTTGTACATGAAGTAGTCCTCATCCTTCTTCACACCCGGGTCAATGATGGATATGAGCTTTACACCCCTGTCAGCAAGCTTCTCTGAAAGGCCCTTTACATCCGGGAATTTCTTGTCATCAAAGGTGAATACCCTGTAGCCGTTCATGTAATCGATATCCATATGTATCACATCGCATGGGATATCAAGCTCGCGGAATTTGTCAGCTATATCAAGCACCTCATCCTGTGTGTAATAGCCCCAGCGGCTCTGATGGCTGCCGTATATCCATCTCTGATAAAGCGGTGTGGTGCCTGTCAGTGATGTATAAAGTCCTACCACCTCTGCCATATCATTTCCCGGCATAAAATAGTAGTCCAGTTCACCCTTCTCATGCTCGACGAAATAGTAATCTGTGTTTTCATAACCGAAATCAAAGGTTGTCTTGTAGGTATTATCTGCAAAAATTCCATAGCAATATTCATCGCCCAGCACGATAAAAAACGGTATGGATTTGTACAGCGATTTGAAGCTGTCCACATGTGGCGCAGGATCATCCGTGTTCCAGTTTACATATGAATATCCACGCTTGTTGAGGCATCCCGGCTTATCTCCCAGACCGTAAATAGCATCATCCTTTCCAAGCTTTTTGATGATGGTAACAGCGTCAGTTTTTTCTTCATCTTTTCCGACAGTATGTCCCTCAAGCTCTGCGATGGCAAGATCCTCGTACGGATTCTTCTCACTCTTTTTGCGTGCTTTTTCATAATCTGAAAGCACAAGCTTCCCTTTGTAATAAATATCAAGCTTCTCGTTATCCTTCACATATACAGTAATATCCCTTGCGCTGATGACTGCTTTAACTGCTGCATCGCTTACACCGGCTTCTGCTGCGGTCCCCTTGACATCAGACGTATCCTTGCAGGTCACGTCTGATGTGGCAGCCTTCGGAATAAAGCCCTCCTCGATTGCAACACTTTCGATGCCGGGTTTTTGTGCAACATGCACTATGTTGTTTTCAAATATGGTAACAAACAGACTGCCGTTCTCGTAGATCAGCTCTGCTGTGTTGTCCTGTATTTTACAGTTCTTATATGAATTTCCCATTGCATAATCCTCCCTTGAATTATATAGTTTCTCCTGATGTTTCTTATAAAAATACTTCCGTTTACTATAATAGTATCATCCATTTTTAATTTTTACAACAAAGAAAGTCACCGGTCACACAGTGTGTAGCCAGCAACTTTCTATAAATACCAATTTAAAAATCAATAGCCTCAGGCTGTAAGTATCTCTGTCAAAACACCATACAGCTCTGTATCAAGCTCCTTTGCCTTGAGCTCTGATAAAATCACTGTTGTCTTCTTGCCTGATGTAATAAGACCGTAGATTTCATCCTTTAGCACAAAGCCTATCTCTGCCTGATTCAGGAAATCAAAGCATCTTTTTTCGATTTGATTATCAAGCGCTACTGTGTCTTTCGATATTGCAACGCTTATTTTGCTCGCTGTCGATGCATTTACAGTAACGATGAGCTTTCTGTTTTCTTTATCATATTTATTCTTTGCCAATACCTCTTTACCGTCCACAGATACCTTTACCTTATCGGCTGCTGCCTCGGTTCTTCTTTCAAAAACAAGCTTATAGGTTCTGTTGTCAGGTATTAATGATGTATCTCCATCTGCCGGAGAAATGACAAACATATCTTTATCCGCAGAATATTTCATAGCTGTTGTCACACATCTGCCATCTACATATCCACAGGATTCATTGTCATCCTCGTATAGCTCAAACTCACCATCAGCCTCCGGGAATACCCTGACACATAATACATCAGGATTTTTGATAACCGACCTTGCATCAAGCTCATTTTCATCTGCACACACAAGTATGCCTCCCGCCTTCGCAAACACCGGTATGCTGCTCAAATCCCTGTAAACATCCAGCATTCTTCCACCATCATAGCGCATGCCTGTATAGATATCATACCAAATGCCCTCCGGGAACCACACTTTGGTTTTTGCCACATTAAGTCCCTTAATACGTGGAGTTGTAACAGGTGCTGCCATAAGCTGGTTGCCAAAGAAATACTGATTCTTTACCTCATAAGCCTCTGCATTTTCAGGATACTCATAATACATAGGCTCAATCAGCGGCATATTCTCGGCATAGCTGCGATAGTTCATGGTATACAGATACGGAATCATACAATGCCTCTGTCTGAGCGCCGCCTCCATCGCTTCCTCAGTTTCTTTTTTAAATCGCCACGGCTCCTTGCCGTTAAATTCGCTGCATGAGCTGTGCAGACGCATTATCGGAGAGAATATACCATATTGTGTCCATCTGGCTGTCAGCTCATCATCCTTGTAGCCAAGCATATGTCCGCCAATATCATGGCTCCACCATCCATATCCGATGTTTGTCGCTGTCGTTGTAAAATACGGCTGGAAATCAAGCGACTCCCATGTAATATGTGTATCTCCCGAAAATCCAATCGGATATCTATGGCTTCCCGGACCTGCATAGCGTGAAAATGTCATTGGACGCCTGCCGTCTCTTTTATTATCGAGATAATGAAAATGATTAAAAATCCATAGCGGATCCAATCCTTCAACCTTGCAGTTACTGCCCTGCTGCCAGTCAATCCACCAGAAATCCACACCTTCAGCCTCTCTCGGATGGTGAAGATACTTAAAATATGCATCCATAAACTTTGGGCTTGCCGGATCACATACAACCGGGTCCTCATTTTCATAGTCCACGCCCATTTCCTTTGCCATATCAACATACATTTCTTCACAGCCCTGCACACCATCCGCAGGGTGTACGTTTAAGGTAGTATGCATTCCTCTGTCATGGAGCTTTCCAAGAAAGCGCTTTGGATCCGGGAAAAGCTTTTTGTTCCAAGTATATCCTGTCCAGCCGCTTCCGTATTTAGGATCCACATCAACCTGATGCCAGTCCATATCTATTACTGCTACCGTGAATGGGATATTCTTTTCATCGAATTTGTCCATCAGCTCCATATAGCTTTCTTCTGAGTATTTATAATATCTGCTCCACCAGTTTCCCAGTGCATATCGCGGAAGCATCGGAGTCTTGCCGCAAAGCCTGTAAAAATCATTGAGCGCCTGTTTATAATCATGTCCGTATCCAAAGAAATACAAATCAGACACACCTTTTTTTCTTGGCTCAATCCATCCATCGTCAAGTAAAATCTGTGATTTACTGTCATCAAGAATTGAATATCCAAAGCGTGAAACGACACCGTGTCCAAGCTCAACCTCTCCGTTTACGTCATCAAGTGTACGCGCTGTACCCTGCAAATCATGCACCTTCTCGCCATAATGCCAGATGCTGTGATATGCGCTCAGGTTTCCCTTAATCTGTATACTCAGTCCGTGTGATGAGAACTCCTTCTCATTATATATCAGGTGCAGCATTGATGTATGAACCTCAATTCCATCAGCGTTACGCACCACATGATAGCCGGTCTTTGGAAAATCCCTGAACAATACTGTCTGTGTTGCCCTATCCTCGAATACGCCATCTTCACTGTATTCCAGACGGACAAGGGCTTCTGTCAGAACTGTAATCCTGTATTTTTCACCTATTATCATATTGTCCGATAATGCCACCGGACTTGTCTTTACTCTGTATATTTCCTGCATGAAATACTCCCTCTCATATAAATTACGCTATCCCTTGACAGCCGATGCCGCAATTCCTGCAATAAACTGCTTCTGGAAGAACAGATATATCAGTAAAACCGGTATGATAGATATTGCCGTTGCCGCAAAAAGTGCGCCATAATCTGTTGAATACTGTCCGTTAAACATCTTAAGTCCTACTGCCAATAGCTGCTTTTCCTTGGTATTGATTACAAGATAAGGCCACAGATAGTCCTCCCATGTCCACAGGAACTGAAAAATGGCTATACTTGAAATTCCGTTTTTTGCCATCGGAAATATAATCCTGTGAAAGATATAAAACTCATTGGCGCCATCCATTCTGGCAGCTTCAATAATCTCATCAGGGATGGTCTCAATATGCTGCTTCATCATAAATATTCCAAATCCGCTGAACATAGCCGGAATAATAAGTGCCTTATAGCTGTCCATCCATCCGAATTTCTGAATCATCGTGTATTTCGGAATAATTGTTACACACCATGGAATCATCATAGTAGCTAATACAAAGCCAAAAAGGATATTTCTGCCCTTAAACTTATATTTGCTTAATACAAAACCACAAATTGTACTGGTGTATACCACAAGCAGGGTTACAACAATCGTGATAAACAAACTGTTTCCAAAAAACCTCATGAAATTGAAATGCGAATTCATGCTGATGTAATTGTCTATTGTAAACTCTTGTGGAAGCAGATGTTGCTGCAACGCCATTATTTCCTTATTCTGCTTAAATGATGAGCATAGCATCCATATAAACGGATAAACTGTGACAATGCCCAATAATAGAAGGAATACATTTAAAACTATACTGCTTACTTTTTTTCTCATGATATTCTCCTCCTACTCTTCCTTGCCCGATACTTTGAAAGAAAGCACGGTAAGCACTGCGGTAATCACAAAAAGCACAAATGAAAGTGCTGATGCATATCCAAAGTTGTATTTGACAAAGGCCTCATCATAAATAATGTAAGAAGCCAGATATGTTGATGTTCCCGGTCCACCCTCTGTCATGATGAGTATCTGAACATATGCCTGGATATACGAAATAATTGATGTAATGACTACAAAAAGTGTCATAGGCTTAAGCAACGGCAATGTAATGTATCTGAATTTCTGCCAGCCACTCGCTCCGTCAACCTGTGCTGCCTCCATGACATCTGCCGGAAGTGAGTACAGGCCTGCCATATACATGACAACCGCATATCCAAAATCCTTCCAGATGGTCATTATGATTACTGCGATCAGCGCAGTTTTGGGATTCATCAGCCAGTTGATATCGAGCCCGAATATTTTGTTGATGGTTCCAATCTGTGGATTGTACATGAACTTCCATACAAATGCCACTGCAACCATAGGCGTTACTACAGGCATATAGTAAACTGCCCTGAAAAAACTCTTATGCTTTATAAGCGTTGAATAAATAGCATACGCGATTCCCAGTCCCAGACCGACTCTGAAAACAATTACAACTACTGAAAAGATCACTGTATTGAACATTGATTTGGCGAACAATTTGCTCGTGAACACCTGCTTATAATTTTCCAGACCCAAAAACTTGTATGTTCCGCTTAACGGATTCCACTCATGAAAGCTTCCTGCAAATGCTATACCAATCGGTATTATCAAAAATATTGTAAAGAAAGCTACCATAGCTACAACAACTATGTTTCTTAAAATTATTTCACTTTTACTTTGTAATGGATGTGATTTTTTAAACATTAATAATCCTCCGTAGTGAATCTTTACCTGTTATTTTGCAAACTCATATAGATTCTCGACTGATTGGAATGAACTGTTCTTCATATCCTTTATAATATCAGCCTGTGCCTTGTCTAAAGCTGTATCAATATCCACTCCATTGTAGAATATGTCCTCTCCGGCCTTTTTCATATCCTCCTCAACACATGAAGGCATCGGACCCGGCCAGATGTAGTGGTCAATGTGCTCTGAAAGTACCTTAAGCGATGGGTTTTCAAGTATTTCCTCATTGTCTGCAAGGGATTTCTTTGCAGGGAAGGTACTCATAGCAAGATTGAAAGCTACCTGAGACTCATCATCGCAGAGGAAGAACTTTACAAAATCCTGTGCAACTGCCTGCTGATCCTTTGGTGCTTTTTTGTTTACACCGAATGTTGACTCACCGTTATATCTATTGTATGCATATGGATTTCCGTCAAATGTAGGAATTTCAAATACACCAAAATCTATATCGCTCCATGTGGTCTTAAGTGTATTGTAATAATGTCCCCACTGAATAACCATTGCCGACTGTCCCTGTCCAAAGCTGTCTGCGCAGTTCTCGCCAAAATCCTTTGAACCAATCTGATCCTTGTCATACATATCAACAAGCATCTGCATTACCTTCTTCATGGCATCTGAATTGACATTAGGTGTCTTTCCATCCTCCTTAAAGAGGTTCTCACCAAGCTGATAATTAAGACCAAGCAGGTAATTCTGGTGGAAATCATTATTGAAATTGAGTCCGGCCTGGACTATTTTGTCTCCGTCCTTGATTGTGAGCTTCTTTGCTACCTCAATCATTTCATCCCAGGTCTTTGGAATATCATCATCTGTCAGTCCGGCTTCCTTCCACATCTCCTTGTTGTAATAAACAGAACCTGTCATCATTCCGTAATCAATGTAATAAACCTTGCCATCAATCACATGGGCGCTTACTCCATTGAAGTCCTGCTCCAAATCCTCAACAGGAATATCAAGCGGAGCCATATAGTTGATAAGATTCTCATGATAGCTGTTATGTACATCGAAGAGTGCCGGTCCGTTCTCACCATCGAGTGCCAGAGGAAGCTTTGTCCAGTAATCTTCCCATGGATTATCCACCAGGTTTATAGTTACATTAGGATGAATAGCTGTGTATCTGTCAATAACCTTCTGAAATAATTCATCGCTTCCCCACTCCCACATGTCAATTGAGATATCCTTTCCATCATTAATCTCAACCGAAGGGTCATACTTCACTGTATCGCCAAATGGCTTTGTTGGTACCTTTATGTCCTTTTTAGCTGATGAAGCCGATGAGCTGCCACAGCCTGTAAGCGCTGTCACTGCCATTGTAGCTGCCATAACTGTTGCAATAAGTTTCTTCTTCATAGAAATCCTCACTTTCTTAATTCAATATCCTCTTTTTCGTTCAAATCAGTTTAGCGCTAAATCTAACTATAATCTACCACTGCCTTGTACATTCGTCAACAGTTTTTTATTTTTTCATCACTTTCCATATTATTTTCATATATTTTTTGTGCATTTTTACATATAAATTAGGGTTTTATGTAAATATTTGCAAAAACAGATTGCTATTTGCAAAATAAAAATGTATACTTAATGCAATTTATAAACCTATATTTCAAATCATATTCGGTTTATGTATAAACTTTATAGTAAAAAATTATAATACTGAATAAAAAGGAGTTTAATATGACACTTAAGGATATTGCCGAAATGGCAGGTGTGAGCACAATGACCGTCTCAAACGTAATCAACGGAAAGACAAGCCGTGTTTCACAGAAAACAAGGGATAAAATCAATTCAATTATAGAGGAATATAATTATGTTCCGAATATGAACGCAAGAAGTCTTTCAAACAATTCCTCACACATTATCGGAGTTGTTACATTCTTAGAGGAGAAAGAATATACTTCAGGATACAATTATTTTGAGAACCCATATGTCAGTACAATGATTGGTACAATAGAAACAGAGCTTCACAAAAACGGATACTTCACCATGCTTCAATCAGTATCCAGAAGCTCAGACATATTATCTTTGGTTAAGAACTGGAATGTCGATGGGATGATTCTGGTTTTCCCCACCTCTGCCCAAAATCTTGAAAAGCTGATGGATGCAGCCAACTGCCCTATTGCTACCTTTGACAGCAATTACTCTCACCCTAATCTCATAAATGTAATATCTGATGATGAAAAGGGCTTATATTTGTCGACCAAATATATGATAAATCACGGTCACACCGAGATTGCATTTGTAGCTGATTATGAGGGAAATATCGTCCTCACCAAACGTTTTAACGGATACAAAAAAGCTTTGGAGGACAGTCATATTCCTTTCCGTCCTGAATATATTTTCAGCTATCCACCTTCATATGAGGGCGGTATCGAAGCCGGCCGTGCCATTGCAGGCAGCAAGTCACCAATCACAGCAGTGGTAACAACTGCCGATATATGTGCTATCGGCATCATGGAGGGTGCGCGTCTCGGCGGTTACCGTGTCCCGATTGATTTATCTGTCATAGGCTATGATAATTTGAATCTATGCCAGTACACCGTACCGAAGCTTACATCAGTATCACAAAATGTACCAAAAAAAGCCCGGCTTGCAACCGAGCTTCTCCTAAAGAAAATACATGACAATGAATCAGACAGTAATTTGGGTGAGATTATGGATGTTGAGATTGTTGACAGGCAATCCGTTATCTCGCTTTATTAAGCCGATAACCGATCTACTCCCTGTGCACACGCTTGTTTTCATACATTTTCCATTATCTTGTCAAATCCTTTACCCACTTGTATTTTTTAAAATGTATGAGTGTCCACGGTATCTTTCCAACCTCATCCACGCAGGTGCACGCATATACCACAACCACCGGCCAGTTCAAAAAATATGTGCCTGCAACTGCAAGTGGTATTGCTATGCCCCACATCGTCACAGCAAGAGAGTACATATCAAACATCGTATCTCCTCCCGAACCAAAGACACCGTTTATGATGATTTCATTTACCGATCGTCCAATCATGTAGAAGGCAAGTACACCGAATAACTGCTTCAGATACTCTGCAGCCTGCGGTGTGAGCTTTACAAAATGTAAAATCACCGGTGCTGAAACCGCCATAAGCACTGTCATAACAGCTCCACACAAAAATGACAGCTTTGCCATTCTGATGCCATATGCTTTTCCACGCTTTAAATTTCCTGCGCCAAGCTCATTTCCTATCATAATACCTGCTGCACTTGATATACCTGCACTGAGACAGCAAATGATATCACGCACAACCGCTGCGACGGAGTTGGCCGCTGCTGCGTCTGTTCCCATGTGTCCCATAAATGTAGAGTACGATGTAAAGCCTATTCCCCATACAAGGCTTGCTCCGAGAATCGGTCCGGAGCACTTCATAAAATCTGCTGACAGCTCCTTGTTTCTCACCAAAAGCTCCCTGATTTTAAGCCTGATATATCCCGGTCTGTAAGAAAATGTGATTGAAAGCATAAGCTCCAGCACTCTTGATATGAGCGTGGCAATTGCCGCTCCCCTCACATTCATGCTCTCAATGCCAAATGCACCATAGATAAACACAGCATTCAGCACGATATTTATTAGCACTGTAATCGAGCTGACTGCCGCCGCAGTCCCTGCATGCTCTGATATCTTCATCATGACTATATAACACTGCGAGAAGCCCGTCAACAGATACGAAAAAGAGGCTATTTTCAGATAACTTACACCATAATCTATAAGCACAGGCTCGTTTGTGAAAATGAGCATCAGATATCGAGGAAAGAATGCACATGCCACGAAAAACAGTACTGATACTACACAGCATATTCTGATTGCAAGAGCGAATATGTCATCGAGCGCCTTTATATCCTGCTTGCCCCAATACTGCGCTCCGAGTATTGCAAGCCCTGCTGTAGCTGCTGATAGAAACATGTTCTGGATGAACTGTATCTGTGTGGCAAGCGAAACCGCTGACATATAGTTCTGGTCCAGTCCTCCAAGCATGAAAGCATCCGCCACAGCCACCAGCGCCAGCATCAGATTCTGCACCATTATCGGGACCATGAGTGTCCACAGCTTTTTGTAGAAATGTGTATCAAATTCTATTGTTTTCATGTATCTTTTATACCCCTTGATTACTGATTATTATCCCAAATAAAAACAATTATATATGGTTGCATTGGCATATGTCAAATATATACATAATATCTGCAGATATTTCATCCAAAAAAGTGTGCCGCTATCCCCATCATCGGTATAGTGTGCAAGGTTCGTAAACCCCTGTTCTTTTCTATAAATGACCATAAAAATGACAGGGAATGTAACCCTGTCATAAAGTCAGAAATTGTTCCTTCACTTATAGGAGAAATTCGAGGGGATAAACGGAACTGTTTTTTTCTAAACAATAGTATGTAAATGTTTACGACAAACTGGGAGTTATCTATTAACTTTCTTAACTTTCCCTTATTTTCAAGGCTTTCTGCTATTGAAAATTCTATATATGTATCCTTTTCCCTTGTTTTTGCCCTTATGGGATAATCACAAGGGAAAATTCATTATTCAGTTGTTTAATCATTGCCTGCCACTTTATCAAGAAGTCTTGCGGAAGTCCGCTTTGCTTCCCTTGTAGCATGGGCATAGACATTCATGATGGTACTCACGTCTGAGTGTCCTAACAGTTCCTGCACATCCTTAGGCTGAGCCCCGTTGGATAAGAGGTTTGTCGTGTAGGTATGCCTTAATGTGTGGAAATGGAAACCTTCAAGCTCCGGTACTTTTCTTCCTGCCGTCCGGCAGGCTGTTTCTATGGTTGCCGGAAGTTCCAGACAGCCATCCACCCTTAAGCATACAAAGAAGATTTCGGTGTAATCCTCCGGCACATTTTCTGTCATTCCCAAATGGTAATACTCGTAATGCACCCGATTCTTTTCCATTACCTCTCTGTAAAAATTCCGCTGATAAAGTTCTCCATACTGAAAACGATTTACTTACTAAGAAAAAAGAGCTTGAAAGCAAGATTGCCACCAAAGAGGAAGAGATCCGAACTCTCAAAGCCAGATTATCCAATATCGTCAGACAGCATGAATTTGCAACAGTACAAGACTTCTACACAGCATTCTATACTGCACAGCGTGCCTTTGACGCATATCAGAAAGAACGTTCTAAGTGGGAAGAAGCATACGGAGAGAAAGTTACTCCAAAGTTCGAAACCATACACGACAAAATAAAAAGGTATCAGGAAAAGTCTGACAACCAGAACGCCAATCGACCTTATCAAAGCAAAGATAAAGGGGCGAGATAATCGCCCCTCAATTTCATTGCTTAATTTTTTCAAAAATGAAGTTCAGAACACTCATCATCAAGAAATCACACTAAACTTCCATTATTGAAATCAATTTGATTAATTGCTATAGTAATCAGCTCTTCAATATTTGATAGCTATATAATTTTTTCATATTTTCACTTTTTCTTCTCTCAGCCTCTTCCAGCGCCTCATTATATAAACTCTTGTCAGAATATACTTTATCCCGAGGATATACAATACTTTCGATAATACCATGAAACAAATCATCATAAGCCATTTCTTTCGTATAGCCATCACCAACATTTCCTGCATCAATTTGTGCGTATAATTCATCCAGATGCTGCTGGAAATACGTTTGAAAATCATCATGGTTATCTGTTTTAATCAAGACAAGAGATTCCCCTTCAAAAGTATCACATGCGCGCAATTTATTAATCGAATATTCCTTTAAAAAATCAATAAAAGAATCTAAATCATAAACTCGATTGAATATAGGCATCAAACGTTCCTTCACATATAAAGCCGTCGCTGAAATAATCTCTTCCATTGTATCTTCGGTATATTCAAAACTTACTCTTGCTTCATTTCGTGGAAGGAATGAATTTAAATCCTGTCCAGCATACAATATTGATTTTTTATCGATAGAAGAATGATAGGTAGAAATAATTCCTGCAGTAAGGAAAAATCCTTTTGCCCCTTTATTCCATGCCGGAGCTGTTTTTACTCCAAAAAAAGCCATCAAATCTTCGTTGAGCATTTTAACAAAAACATTCAATTTTGAGCAATATCGAAAACCCTCTGTTTGAAATGTTTCACCAAAAATAAGTTTAAACTGTGAATTAAACGACATAAAAAATCTCCTTTGTTATAGTCCAAACATCAACCTGTATGCAAGATAGAATGATGCGGCATCATCTGCAATTCCGCCACCACCTGTAATCACATCTTCTGCAATTGTTCCTCCAACGATAAGAACAGCTGCTACAGTTCCCCAGAATTGAATCTCTTGCGCTGGTTGATATTGAGGAACATATACATAGTTATCATCTTTTTCTGTTTCAGGCGCTGGCACCGGAACTGGAACTTCATCCGGTTGTTTTTTCTTGAAACTATATACTATAAGTCCATTATTCATATTAGAATATTGAACTTTATAATCCCCTATTTCAAAAGAAGAACCTTTAATATATAGAACTCCTATTTTTCCACCTATTGCATTTACATAACGCGATACTTGTGCAATTCCTTTTGATCTATTCGGCTCATATACATATGAAGGGGGCTTAACGTCCCATACTTCATTTGTTGCAAGTCTAAGAACATCTATTCTTCCGACACTGATTGGCGTTTCTAATTGAATACCCCGATGTTGAAGACTCTGTCTGTTCAATTTTATTGATTTTGCTGACTGGAGAGCTTCCAATATATTCCTCAACATAATCATTATAACTATCGCAATCTGTATCTACTACACATGGGTTTGAAACCATATAACAATAATAGTTCTCAGAATTTGGAATTTTTCTAATTTCTACTTCTTCGGAATCAGCTAAACCATCGCCATCAGAATCTGATGATAAATAATTCATGGTTGTACATAACCTCAAAGCTTCTCCTGAACCTGTATGCATTTTACCCGCAGCTATCATTTTTTCATGATAATCACTTAATCCATCGCCATCAGAGTCCTTATATAAGTCTGTTTCAAAAATAATATTTTCAAAAATGCCATTTAACTGACTAAACTGATTGATATAATAATAGCATCCACCAGTAGATTCACTAATATTTTTAAGCACTGTAGAATTTACGCTTCCCACACCAACACAGTAAATAATTACATTTTCTTCAATAGCATTATTTATCACCGTAGCAGAACTTGCGCCGCTTTGGTTATTGTAACCATCCGTAACGACAATCATAATTCTGGATGCATCGGTTGAATAATTCTTAAACTCTGTAGTTGCACTATTAATTCCTGAATATAATGCAGTCATACCATTTGTTCTTCTGTAAGAACTCAAACATTCTGCAAAAGTATCTTTATCCGTAAATGAAGTCAATTTTGATACAGAAGACGCAAACATGAATAAAGCCAATCTATCATTTTCTGTAAATCTATCGGATAATTGTTTGCATTCATCCCTCATCTTTGTAAAGTCTGAAGACGAAATACTACCAGAGTCATCTAAAACAAACGCAATATCAAATTTCGTAGTCAACTCTTCTGCTGTTGAAGGTGCTTCAATAACAAATTGAAATGCATAATTGTTATACTCACGTTTATTGAGAACTATATATTTAGAAAAATGAGATAATGGAACACATAAGTTACTGCAACGAGAGTATAATGTTGTAAAAAAGAACTATTCCATACATCCAAATCATCATTTCCTTTTCATCTGGTTTTGATTCTGCCCGTTAACCCCTTTACACTTTTATGATATCTCCCCATGCTGCGCACAGTTTTTCAAAGGTCCATGCCGCATTTGCAGGGCTTGTGGACGGCAGCGTGACTGCCTCCATGCCTGTCAGCGGAAGCTGATATTTCTTATAAAGTGCCCCTGCTTTATTTCCGTTTGCAATGACCTGCTTTATATCGGCTGTGGCAAGAATTTTCCTTATATCTGTCGGTTCGACGTTTTTGATGCTGTTGTCGCTCGAACCCTTGATATCACAGCTTTGTATCACATCCCATATGGCTATGTGGTTTTTAAACAGCATATATTTCTTCTCATCTATCGTCTCCGGCACCGGTTCATCCAACAGATACGCAAGCAGCTTCCAAAAACGGTTCTGCTTGTGTCCGTAATAGAAATTGTTTTCCCTTGATGCAACGGACGGCAGAGTGCCGAGGATCAGTATGCGGCTGTTTTCATCATAGACAGGCTCGAAGGAGTGGGTTATGTGTTCGTATTCCATATTGTTACCTCTTATATCTGCAGCAGCTCTTCCAGCTTATCAATACATTTTAACTATACTACAATGCCGTTGTTTTTTACAACAATACGCATAGTTCCCAGAAAAATAACTTATGATTATTATACTTTATCCATCTTGATTTCACAATCTTTTGTTCACGACAAAAAAGTAGTCGTTTCACTTCCACATTTTTTGACGTTATAACCCATTATAACCCATTGATGTTTCACTCAAAATGGGTTATAATAGATTGTAAGAAACGGGGTGATATTATGGATATCTACAAACGAATTTATGAATTAGAAAACGAGATAGCAGCCTTACCACAAGGTTCTATCAACATGAAGAAAATTTACGGCAAAGAGCAGCCTTATCTGCAATGGACAGAGAATGGAAAAAGCAAAAGCAAGTACATTAAAAAGAACGAACGCGAAGAAATTTTTGCAGGTGTTGAAAGGCGCAAACAGCTTCAAGAAGAATTGAAAGAACTGAAACAACACAGTTCTATTGATCCATCTAAATCTACAGATTTTGAAACTTCTGTCATTATCGGAGAACGTCTTCTGGCACTGACAAAAGGTGTAAAAAACTGGGGAAAACGTGATTGTTTCAGACAGTTACAGGCATATTTAAACAGTGAGGAAACAGATCGTGTATGCTTGGTATTTGGTCTGCGACGAACAGGAAAGACAACAATGCTGCGTCAGGCTGTTTTAGGAATGACTCCATCACAGTCCGCAAAATCAGCATACATCAAAGCAAAAGGGAGCGATACCATGGCAGCGATGAATCGTGATTTGGGCAAACTCCTTGATCTGGGATATGAATATGTTTTTATTGACGAAGTAACCCTAATGCCCGACTTTATTGATTCAGCAGCACTATTCTCTGATATCTACGCTGCACAAGGTATGAAAATTGTTTTATCCGGAACAGATTCTCTTGGCTTTTGGTTTGCGCTTCATCAGGAACTTTATGATCGAGCTGTTACGATTCACACTACCTTTATTCCATTCCGTGAACATAGTCGTTTACTCGGTATCGACAGTATTGACGAGTATATTCGCTATGGCGGCACACTTCGTGCAGGAGAACTGGATTTTGATGATAAAGACGTTATTTCAGAGGATGCTTCGTTCCGTGATGACGAATCCACACGGCGTTATATCGATACCGCAATCTGTAAAAATATCCAGCACTCCCTGAGTTGTTGTCAAGACGGAGGATATTTCCGTCATCTCCAATCACTCTATGAGGCAGGTGAACTAACAGGTGCTATCAATCGAATCATTGAGGATATGAATCATCGTTTCCTTATTCGTATTCTGACCGACAAATTCAAATCTCATGATTTGGGTTCAGCTGCTGATGTTTTGCGAAGAGATCGTAATCCCAAACAGCGTACAGATATTTTGGATAAAATCGATACAGAAGCAGTAACCAAACGATTAATGGATATGTTGGAGATTCACAATAAAGAAGAACAATCTATTGGTATTACAAATGCTCACATAGAGGAAATCAAAGAATATTTGAAAGCACTTGACCTGATTGTTGACGTTCCACGAGAAACGGTAATTCCAAGTGCCGAACCACTAGAGAATATTTTATTCACGCAACCAGGCATGCGTTATTGCCAGGCACAGGCATTGGTTCATTCTTTGACAAAAGATGAATTATTCTCTACATTGAGCGAGCACGAAAAAATGTTAGTTTCTGAACGTATTTTGGAAGAAGTGCGTGGTCGTATGATGGAAGACATCGTACTTTTAGAAACATTCAAATCGGCTAAAAGGCATCAACGTGTTTTCAAATTGCAATTTGCTGTCGGCGAATACGATATGGTAATTTACGATGCTAAACTCAATACATGTGAATGCTACGAAATAAAACACAGCTCGAAAATTGTTCCAATGCAAGCCCGCTTCTTAGTTGACGAAGAGAAACTGAATCAAACAAGTCAGAGATTTGGCCAGATTACCAAGCGATGTGTGCTCTATCGTGGTGAAGATTCCGTCATGGAAAATGGCGTTGAGTATCAGAATGTAGAAAATTATTTGAAACATTTATAATTTTCCCCTAAAGAAAGAGAGGTCCATGACATTTAACATCATGAACCTCTCTTTCTTTATTATCCTCTATGAGCCATCCACTTCTTTTGCTTCTTCCAGCAACGGCTGTAGCTCGTTTGCTTGAGTGCAATATAAACACCAGAAGTACAGGTTTTCAAAGCTAATTCATGAAATCGTTTACACATACTTAACAGCTGATAAATACTGGAATGTTAATAATTCTACGCAGCAAAAAAGGAACCGGAAAATCCGGTTCCTTTTTGATATCGCATCTTTTATGATAAATATATTCTAACTGCTTTATATAAGTAATACACAAATCAGCTCAGCTCTATCTCATATGCTCCGGCTTCAAAATCCACCGTAAGAAGCGCATACGCTTCACCGTTATCATAGCGGATTGAGAGCTTTGGTCCTTCTCCTGCTACTGTGATGACAGCTCCCTTCTCAAACGCCTTATGGGTGTTTCTCATGCGAAGCAGCTCAAGCTGCTTTGCAACAACATCCTTTTTTAGCGCCTCCTCAATATCGGAAGCACTGAGGTTTGTCCTGTTGATTTCCTTATGTCCTGATTCTCCTGCTCGTCTTACTGCCTCATGGTCATTTTTGCCTGCAAAGAGATCCAGATACCATACCTGTGGCTTTCCCGGCATGAACATCTGAATAGCACGGGCCAGAAGCATTTTGCTGTCAGACTCACCAAGCGCACTGTAATATGTGGCATTGACCTGATAATATATATTCTTCTGTCCGTGAAGATTTTTGACCATGCCGCCACGAGATACAATCAAATCTATAAGCGAGCGAATATCGTCCTCCGGAAGCAGCCCCTTTAAATCCAGAAGAGGTATGCCGTCATGGCAGCCAAGCATATTGACAGTGGAGATTTTATCATCCACAACCTCACGCGCCCATTTTGCAAGGTAATCTGCTCTCCTGTTCTCAATCGCATCAATTACCAGTCCCGGTAAAAAGAAATCATATGTGGCATACCCCTTATTTGCAAGGGTTTTGTATATTTTCTCCTCATATGCCGCGTGTATTTCAGGCAGCAGAGTCAGCCCGAGCGGAGCTGCAAGCTCATGGATCTGCTGTAGAAATTCCCAGGTCTCAGGATCATTCAGGAAATTCTTTTTTCCCGGTGCCTTAGGCGCATAGGCAAATGCATCGAGTCTCACGATAGCCGCACCGTAGGATGCTATTTTTTCCAGTGTTTCACGATAGAAATCCCACACCTTTTCGGACTTTATATTTAAATCCATCTGTCCCAGATACTCTCTGCCATGCACCTCCTGGTAAAATGTGTTCCAGTATGGCACTCTTCGTCCATCCGGAAACTCAACCATGAGAATCGGAAGCCCCGGCTTTCTGAAAAACATCTGCTTTAAGCATGACTCATCAGGCTGTATGTAGCCCTCGTCCGTCATGACTCCATGACCTTCCCAGAATTTGTTCCAGTCTATGAAAAAGTCGCGGTACTCCGACTCATCGCCCTTTTCCACAAGATCCTTGAACTGTGGTGACTGTGCCGAAGCATGATTTAAAATAAAGTCAAGCTTTAAGTCAATCCCCAGCTCCTTCAATTGCGATAAATCCTCTATTGTCGCAAGCTCCTCATTCAGATTGTAGTCCACGACCGAAAATCCGCGGTCCAAATCCGAATGATACAGGCTTGGCAGAATATAAAATGATGAAAATGTGTCCTGCATTTCCTTCTTTTTTAGCAGCGCTGCGATATCGGAAAGCTTACCGCCCAGACTGTCAGGATATGCATTAAGCATAGGTTTATTGTTCATAGACTTTGCCATCCTTTCCAACTACGATACGCGCATTTTTACCCTGTAAATCAAGCTTTTCCTGCTCCAATTCTACCACGCGGCATATGAAAGGGCTTGCGGCGTTTTCGTCACGTCCTCTCTTAATGCGGCGCGCCTTTGTCTCCTCAGGCGAACTCTCCAGAAATACAGGTATATCAACACCCTTAAGGTATTCGCTTCCTCCATGGGTCCACTCCAGGATGAGCACTTTGATTCCTGTGAAATCAGTCTCGTCATATGAGATATCACCGTCCTCGCGGCCCATATGCTTTATCTCAATTATATCTTTTCCTGCCTTAAACTCTGAAAGCTCCTTGTTAATCCTGTCAAAGTCAATCTCCTCAGGTGTTCCAAGATATCCACGTAAGCCATCCTCGCCGGACTCGTTATACACATTAAGGCGTTCCTCGTCGTTTCTCATCGGGATACGGTGTGGATAATTGTCCCCGGTCAGCACATAGCAGGCTGTATTATCGTTAAGGAAATACTGCTGCAGGGCTGCTGCAATCGTTGTCTTTCCTGAGCCTGAGCCGCCGTAGATGCTTATTACAATACGTTTATCAGAAGAACTATCTGCAGTGTCAGCCTCACTTAATTTTAGATTGCCGCACACCTTCTTTATCTCATCATACAGCTTCTTTGCCTCATCAAGCCTGATAAATGAAAACTGATATGCCTCATACTCCTTTGTAGCAAACGGAAGCGGTATTCCGGCATTCATCAGTGCTGCACCTGTGTACTGCCTGCCGGTATTTTCCTCAATATATACTGCATCAGACTCCAAGCCCTTAAGCTTCACATAGTAAGTAGCCGCATTTGCCTCCGCATACAGACGAACCACGCTCACAAGTGCCCTGTCCTTTGCCCTTGAGACAGACATCCAAGCAGCCACCTCATCCTCAAATGGGCTTGTAAGGCGCCAGTAGGTGCCCTCATTTATAAGCATCTCATACTTCTTAAAGGTCTTTATCTGCTCTCTGATTTCTTCCTTTTCCTCATCTGACAGAAGGGCCGGATTCAGCTCATAGCCAAAGGTTCCTGCCATGGCTGTGATGCCTCTTGTTTTAAGGCTTGTCACTCTGCCTGTCTGATGATTTGGCACTGCCGATACATGCGCTCCCATGGATGATACCGGATAGAAGAACGATGTGCCATACTGTATTCTTGTACGGTTTATGGCATCTGTATTGTCACTGCACCATATCTGTGGACTGTAGTAGAGCATGCCTGCATCAAATCGTCCACCGCCACCGCTGCAGCCCTCAAGAAGTATATCCGGATATCTTGTCACCAGACGCTCCATAAAATCATACACTCCAAGCACATAGTCGTATGCAAGATTTCCTGCATACACATCAGCCATGCTTCTGTTCATATCCCACTTCACGTAGTCGATTTTTCCCTGGTCAAACACTGCGCAGATCTGATCGAAAATATTGTCCCTGACTTCTTTTCTCGAGAAGTCTAAAATAAGCTGGTTTCTTGAGCGTACAGGAAGCTTTCCCGGAATCTGGATAGCCCAGTCAGGATGCTCTCTGTACAGATTACTGTCCTCATTCACCATCTCAGGCTCAATCCATATTCCAAACTTCACTCCCTGCGCATGCACTCTGTCGATTAGCTCTGAAAGCGTTCCTCCAAGCTTTTTCTCATTCACAAACCAGTCTCCGAGTGATGAATTATCATCATCTCTCTTTCCAAACCAGCCGTCATCCATGACCACCATATCTATGCCCAGTGATGCGGCCTCCTTTGCAAGGTCTACTATCGTATCGCCTGTAAAGTCAAAGTAAGCAGCCTCCCAGCTATTGATGAGCACCGGTCTTACCTCATGTGCAAATCTGCTCCTGCACACATGCTCACTGATGCAGGTGTGGTACTGATGTGAAAGCTGTGAGAAACCGTCTGCCGAGTATGACATAATCACCTCAGGCACTGTAAAGGTCTCTCCTGCCGCAAGCAGATATGAAAACAGCTCATCGGAAAGCCCCATTAAAAGGCGTGTCTGGTTAATCTGATCCTTCTCTGCCTCACATGAGAAGTTGCCACTGTATACAAAAAGCATACCATAGCAGTCTCCTGCATTTTCTGTAGTATCGCGCTGTGCGAGAATAACTGCCGGATTGTACTGGTGGCTTGAGGTTCCTCTGCGGCTTCCGAATGAAAGTGTGCCATGTCCTAAGTGTGTGCGCTCAAGATTGCGCTCCATGGCATGCTTACCGTAGAATCTGATCACATCATAATCTCCGTAAACCATATCCAGGCAGGCAGCATGAGCCTTTTCAATTGTAATATTTCCACTGCCTGTATTTTTAATGAGCACACTTCTTGTGATGACATCACAAGCCTCGAGCACACCATAAAGCAGATGCACCTCAACGCCTGCGATATCATCGCCAAGAACGATTTCAAGCGTCTGTGCCTCGTCATCAGATGCCCACACTGCCGGAAGTCCCTTTAGAGCGTATTTTCCGTCTCTGATTTCATGACTCTTATAAAGAAGCTCAACACTCTCAGTGCCCTGTTCGTTTTTGATATCAAGCGCAATATTTCTGAAATCGCCTGTGCCAAGAGTCGGATACTCCTGTGGCAGCGTATCAAGCGAATATGTACGGTTCATGCCTGCTGCATAAGGATTGCCTGAAAAGCCTCTGTCAGCATATGTCAGCACATAGTCCATATCACATGTGCTTTTTGCTCCGTAGTACAGATGCAGCAGATAGCCAAGTCTGTCCACCTGCATCTGATATGTGGTGTGAGCTGTCTGTAAAGTAAAAATTTTCTTGTTTGGATTAAATATAATTGCCATAAAATCACCCCATATTATTGTTAAAATAGTGTTTAAAAATTATCCCTTGATTGCACCGTTTGCAACACCGTTTAATATCTGCTTCTGGCAGATTATATAGAATATAAGTATCGGTATCAAAGCCAGAATATATGATGCAAATGCCAGATTGTAGTTGGTTCCAAACTGTGTCTGGAAATTCAGCTGTGCCAGTGGCAGTGTATTCTGTCCTGTTCCTGACATGATGACAAGCGGTGTCATGACATCATTCCAGGTACCGAGTGCTGTCAGGATGGCTACTGTCGCATGCATAGGCTTCATCATAGGAAATACAACTCTCCAGTATGTTGTCCATGTGCTTGCGCCATCGATGTCTGCAGCCTCCTCAAGTGCCATAGGAATATTTTTCAAGTATCCACTATATAATAATACATTCATTGGCATGTAAAATACAAGATATAAAAGGATAACTCCTGCCCTGTTTCCAAGTCCCATCTGTGCAGTCTGCTTTACAAGAGGCATCATGAGAATTGAGAATGGCACAAACATACCGCTTACAATGTAAAGATATATGAAACGGAAGCTCTTTTTCCTTGCCATGCCTCGTCCGATAACATATCCTGCAATCGAATGGATAAGGATTGCGAGAACAATGGTCACAATAGTGATAAGCAAGCTGTTTCCGAGAGAATGCCAGAAATCAGTCACCTTCATAGCCTCTGTGAAGTTTGAAAAGCTCCACTTTGAAGGGAATGAAAGAGCTCCTGCGACATCATTTGTCATCTCACTCGGTTTCTTGAAGGCAATGATAACAGCCATATACAGCGGGAAAAATACGGTTAAGGTTCCCAATATTAAAACGATGGTAAGTACCCAGTTTGATTTTTGTTTTTTCATTATAACTGCTCCTCCTTCTTATTCATAACGCCCATCTGGAATAGTGAAATAGCCACAATTACAACAAAGAAAATTACTGCGTTTGCACTCTGGAAGCCAAACTGTCCTCCATCCATACCATTTCTGTAAATCAGGTATGAGATTGACTCAGTGCTCTGCGCCGGGCCGCCCTTTGTCAATGACATAATCTGGTCAAATACCATGAGGAAGTTCTTTGTGCTGAGCACCAGATTGATTGTAACAAATGGCATAACGAGTGGAAATGTAACCTTCCAGAACTGCTTCCATTTGCCTGCTCCGTCGAGCATGCTGGCTTCGTAAACATCCTCAGGCACTGTCTGAAGTCCTGATATATAAATGATGGTATTCATGGCAACCGCCTGCCATACTCCGACAATCAGCACACCAATCCATGCATATTTTTCACTCGCCAGAATACTGTTTTGTAAGAAACCGATGTTGAAGGTATTTCCTACTGCCGGCAGAATATATGTAAAAATAAAGCTGAAAATGTAACCAATAACCAGTCCGCCAAGGATATTCGGTACGAAATAAATACCTCTTAATGCACTCTTGCCGCGGATATTGCTGTTTAACGCAACTGCCATTACAAGGCTTAATACATTTACAAGTACGGTTCCTGCAATCGCATATTTAAAGGTAAACAGATAGCTCTTTCCGACTCTGGCGTCGGTAAACAGGTCTGTATAGTTTCTAAGTCCGACATAATCATATGAGCCATAGCCCTTGTAGTTTGTAAAGCTGTAAATCACACCCTTTATCATCGGCAGTGTGTTGAATGCGAAAAATAAAACCACAACAGGTATCACAACTGCCCAGAATGTCTTGTCCCTATTTGACATTTTCTTTTTCATTTTGCATCCTCCTGTTCTTTCTGGTAATCCTGTACTTCACGAATCAGATCTCTGTTGTAACGCTCCCAGTCTGAATCAAATTTCTTTAAGAACTTCTCCTTTGCATTGTCACCTGTGTCAAGCAGATATGTCTGAATCATGGCGTCCACGCTCATCTCACTTGGATAATGGTGATCCTGATAATCCGACATACGGTTGTCCTTTATATACTCCTGCATATCCTCCAGTGTATCCGGTATTGCGAAATCTCCATCCTTGCAGGCAATTCCGCCCTGGTCATCCAGATATGTCTGAATTGTCTCATCGCTGTACAGATATTCAAGCACCTCGTATGCTGCTTCCTTATTTTTGCAGGCCTTCATAACTGAAAACTGTAAATCTATTCCTGAATTTAACACATTGTCAGCCTCATTATCATTTGCCGGGAAAGTAAATGAACCGATATTCATATCAGGATTAACCGACTTAATCTGAGGAATAGCATAGCTTCCTATCGTGTACATGGCAGATTCACCTCTGGCAAAGGCTGTACATGCGTCATTGTAGCTGTAAGCATATGGATTGTCCTCTGCATAATCAAGCAATGTGCGTATCTTGTCGGCAACCGGAGAATATGCCTCCTCAAATGTCGTATTTCCCATATTTACCTGATTACAGGTGTCTGAATCACAAAGACCTACTGCAAGGGCATTCCACGGTGCCAGACAGGTCCATGTATCCTTAAAGCCCAGATACAAAGGAAGTGTTCCGCTTTCCTTTATCTCATCGCACAGTGCTGTAAACTCACTCCAGGTTGTAGGCACCTTCCAGCCATTCTCCGCAAACATATCCTTGTTGTAAAGTACTCCTGCTGCATTTGCGGCGTAAGGAAGTGCATATGTGCCGTCCTTTGGAATGAACTCAAGCTCCTTGTCCATTTCCAGATATGCCTCTTTTACAGTGTCCACTGCATCCAGATCTGAGATATCCTCAAACAAATCCGCATCCAGGAAATTTGAATAATTGATATCTCCACCGATTGCGATGATGTCCGGATAATCCTCACGGATAAAGCGTGTCTTTAAAATAGTCATAGCCTCATTCGGAGATGAGATAGTCAGATGAATATCATCGTGAGTCTCATTAAATCGCTTCTCAATCTTCTCGAAAGCCTTAACAGCCTCCGGCTTATAAGAAACCACCTCAATCTCAGTTTTTCCGTCCGCCCGCTTTTCATTTCCACATCCGGTCAGCCCTGTCGTGCACATTCCGAGTGCCAGCACAACCGCCATAGCCTGACAAATCTTTCTTTTTGCCATATTTTTCCACTCCTTTTCTGTTTTATTTGCTCTTTTTCCTGATAAACAAATTATAACATACCCTAATGCATACAATAAATACCCTTATTTTTGCTTTTTTATACCAATATGCTATAAAATATGCTATAATTGCATATAATGTCGCATAAGGGTATATTTATAGTATTAATCAATAAGGAGTGACTCACATGGACAAGCTTTCCTTCAATATTTTTCCAAATGTAAATTTCATAGATTTGTGTATGTACCAGTTCGGCCACGAGCAGTGTGAACCGGGACACTCATTTGGTCCTGCCACAAGAAACCACTATCTATTCCACTATGTACTGTCCGGCACCGGCACTCTGATGGCCGATAATGCAAAGGGCATTACACAAACCTACAACATAAAAAGCGGGCAGGGCTTTCTGATTTTTCCCGGCCAGATAAATACCTATATCGCAGATGACAAGCTTCCCTGGGAATACATATGGATTGAGTTTGACGGTCTGCGCGTCAAGGAGGCTCTCACCACAACAGAGCTTACCCCAAATAATCCTGTATATCACACACACTCAAAGGATATCCGCGAAAAGCTTGTTGAGGAAATGCTCTACATCACAAGGCACCCCTCAGAATCACCATATCACCTGATTGGGCATATGTACCTTTTTCTGGATTATCTGATGCAGTCAGCCAAATCATCAAAACTCGTTCCAAGTGGGAAAATGAGTGATTTTTATATAAAAGAAGCGATGAATTATATCGAGCAGAATTTTCAGAATGATATCTCAATCGAAGATATTGCCAGAGTCTGCGGCATAAACCGAAGCTATCTGGGCAAAATTTTCAAAAATTCCGTTGGACATTCACCTCAGGAATTTCTCATGAATTATCGTATGATAAAGGCCACAGAGCTTTTAAAGCTGACCTCCTTATCCATCGCAGATGTTGGTTCTGCCGTTGGATACGAAAATCAGCTTCATTTCTCACGCGCCTTTAAAAATATCTACGGAGTGGCTCCGAGGGAGTGGAGGAACGAGCATAAATAAGCTCACTGTTCATCCTTCACAAATTCATTTACATTGTCAAGGGTCACCTTCTCATACGGCAGATAAACATACTTTTTGTCCTCAAACTTTATGTTTTTCATGCTGCCCCCGGTGGCTGCCAGATAGGCAAGCGAAGCCATAGCCCTTGCCTGTCCCTCCTTGTCATTATAGACTGTTGCCGCAAGCTTCGACTGCTGCACTGCTTCAAGCCCATCGTCTGTGCCGTCCACTCCAAAAAATGCAGGTACATTCGACTCCGTCACACCAAGCTTTTCGTATGCGTCTATCGCTCCGAGTGCCATTGCATCGTTGTTTGCAATAACCAGCTCTATGCTGTTTTTATACTGACCTATAAGCTGTGTCATACGGTTCTGCGCCTGAGCACGATTCCAGTTTGCTATCTGACAGCTCAGCTTTTCTATCTGAAGACCGTTATTCTTCATGCTCTCTGTCACACTCTCTGTCCTGACGATGGCATCCTGATGTCCCATCTCTCCCTCCAGGATAACGTACTGTATCCTGCCATCACCGTTTTTATCCACACCCGGATTATTCTTTATATAATCGGCAATGAGTTCCCCCTGCATCTGACCTGACTGCTTTGCCTTGGCCCCGACATAGTACAGCTTATCCCAGCGATTTAAATCCTCATCAACCGGCTCCCTGTTAAAGAAAATAATCGGGATGTCCTTCTCCATTGCAGCATTTATAATATGCGACAGATCTGTTCTGTCTGCCAGATTAATACACAGCACATTGCAGCCGTCCTCTATCATCTCCTGCACCTGGTCATCCTGTGCACGCTGTGAGCCTGCAGCATCCATGATTGTCATGCTGATATCGTATTTGTCTGTATCAAGACTTGCGCACTCCTTTTTGAAAGTTTCTATCAGCTCCCCGATAAATGTATCCTTCTGGTCATAACAGGTCACGCCTATATATATATGTTTTTTCTCGTCAACTCTTGTGTTGCTGCACGAGACAAATGACAATATCAGTGCAAAACACAGTATCATCATGGTATTTCTTATTCTGCTTCTCATTTATTGTTCCCCCACTACTGGCTGATTGCATACAAAAGCTTCTTGTTTTCTTCATCAAACAAATTTTTTCTGGTAAGAAGCTGGTAAGATACCGGCTTTTCCTCTACTGAATATTTTCTACTGCCACGCAGCATATCCACCAGTCCTACAACACTTTTGTATCCGGCAGCAAATTCATCAGGTGTGATAAGAGCCTCTGTCCAGCCCGAATCGAGATAATATATGGCTTCTGTTGAGTTTCCTATCCCATATACCAGTGCACCCTGCAGATTATTATCAGAGGCTTCCTTTGCCGCCTCAACCACACTTGCATCATCTATTGCAAGAACTATGTCAACCTTTCTCTGTGACTGCAGATTTATTTTCTCCCCGGTATCCGAAACACCTGATACAATCCACATCACAACACAGCCGCTCTCCGCAAGAGTATCCTTTATGCCATCAATGCGTTTTTTACAGGCATCGGATTCAGTGTTTTCACAATAGATTCCTATTTTTTTACCTGAAAGTGTTCCGTTGTTGTCAGCAAGAAGCTTTTGTGCCAGTTTGGCACCCATGCTGTACTGGTCAAACTCCACTGTATTTAACGACTTAAAGCTCTCGCTTCCCGCCTGGTCTCCGACAACCATTATCGGTGTCTTTTTATTTATCCGGATAAGTGTATTAAGGCTTTTTTCTTCTGTCATTTTTTCTTCTGTTGGCTTGAAAACGACCGCATCAGCTTTTTTGTTTATCTCCTGCTTTATGACATCAATTTCATCTGACATGTTGTTCAGATTTTCCTTACTTATCATAACTACATCCACACCATACTCAGAGGCCGCCATTTTCATGCCATATTTAAACGCAGCACTGTGGCTTTCATCCACATCAGCCATCACAACTGCAATACGCTCCGGTTTTTCATTGAGCTTATTGTATGCGATAAAACCTATTCCTATCACAAGCAGTACTCCTAGCAGCAGCTCTGTTATGATGAAGTTTCTCTTATTCTTGCTCATATTTGTCCATTTATTTTTCACTGTCACACTCACACCTCCCATGCAGCAAGGGAATTGTACTTGCTTCATACTATATGATGCTCCTCAAATTGAAGTCTGTTTTCCTCTGAATAGACAATTGCCGGGATTTTGATTGTCACAACTGTTCCCTCATCAAGCTCACTTTCTATATGCAGGCCATAGCGCTCTCCAAACAGTATCTTTATCCTGTTATTTACATTGACAAGCCCCACTCCCGAACCCTTCTTGTGAACCCTGTCCGTATTTGTCAGCAAAAGCGGAATTTCATTCTCCGGAATGCCCATTCCGTTGTCTGATACCGTTATGATGATATCCTCTCCCACTTTTTGGCCTCCGACTACTATCTCTCCGAAATCGTCCAGCTCTCTGATTCCGTAATTTAGTGCGTTTTCCAAAATCGGCTGAAGCACCAGCTTCACCGCACAGTAGTCCATTATTTCCTCGTCCACCTCAAAGCTCACCTCAAATTTGTTCTTATAGCGCACCTTCTGAATATTCATGTAGCTTTTTGCGTGCAAAAGCTCATCTCGTACAGGTATTATGGTATGTCCCTTCGACAGACTGATACGGAAAAGCTTTGCAAGCTGCGTAATCATAAACGAGGCCTCCTCGTTTTTGCCTCCTTCAATCATCCATGTGATGGAGTCAAGAGTATTATACAAAAAGTGCGGATTAATCTGGCTTTGAAGCACATCAAGCTCGCTCTTTCGTCTCTCGTTCTGCTCCCATACGATCTTCTTCATGAGCTCATTGTTCTGCTTATATGAATTACGTATAGAGTATCCCAGATGCCGTATCTCTGAGGAACCGCCTACATAAATATCTGCTTCATTGCCATTCTCATACCTTTTCACAGAATCATCCAGCTTCATTATCGGCTTTGAAATACGTATAGCTATCACTCTGTTTATCCACACAAACATCATAGCCATAATAATCATTATAACAAAAACAAACTGCTTCACATCCGCCATCTTATTGGTAAAGATGGAGTATGGCATCACACATACAAGCTTCCAGCCTGTGTAGCTGATTGTATCTACCATAATCTTACGATGCACTCCATTCAGATAATCATCATATATACTGTTTTGCGACTTTGCCGCAACATCGCTGTTTTCCGGAACATCTCCATCAAACTGTATCTGATGCGGATGGTAAATAATATTGCCCTTTGCATCACACAGATAATAATACTGTCCTTTTCCCGATGTATTTATCCTCTCAAGCATCCTTGATACACTCGAATAATCCATGTCCACAAGCATCACACCCATCTGTGATTCTGAACCGGAGGTCAGCTCCACGGCACGGCTTGATGATATGACCAGATGATATCTCATGGAACCATCGTCAAACAGATTCTGTACATGAGGTGTTGAAAAATGTATATTTTCCACGCGCTCCATAGCTTCTATGAACCAGTCCTGTTTTGTCACATCCGGGTCCTCCTTCTGGGACACGACAGGCTCTGCAGCTATAAGGCTTCCATACTGATTATACATGGCAATACTGCGCAGATATTCCTTGTTTGATTCATAGAGCAGACTCATGCCATCGTGTATGGTGTCAGACTGCTTTAAAATATCATTCTCCTTTATTACATAATAATACGCCGCATCCGAAACCTGCCTCATATTGACCAGATAGCTTTCCACACTGTCTATTGTCTGGTCCATCACCTTATGATTGCTCTCTATGATACTGTCCTGCGATGCATCGGCAAATTTTATATACATCACCACAACTGTGACAAGCATTATTGCAAGCGACAGCAGTGAGAATGAGAGCATTATTATGGATTGTATATTGCCTGGTTTATACCTTATTCTTCTCATACTCTGTCCTGTACCTGGATGGGGAAACCCCATACTTTCTCTTAAAAACATAACTGAAATAGTTCGGATCCGCATAGCCTACATTCTGGGCTATGACATAGCTCTTGTCGTCTGTCTCCACAAGCATTCTGGCAGCCTTGTCCATTCTGTAATCAGTCAGATACTCCACAAACGAGCTGCCGGTTTCCTTCTTGAACAGACTTGAAAAATACGAGTTAGATACTCCTAACTCCTTACATGTATCGTCAAGTCCAAGGTCCATACTTCTGTAATTCCTGTGCACATAATCCTTTGCACTGTCTATGAGTGATTTCTTGGAGTTGTATCTGGCATCAGCCATATCATCATGCAGCCTGCTTGAAAAATCCAAAAGCCACTGCTTGAGCACTACCGGCTCAAAATTGGAGAGCTCATTATAAAGCCTGCCTACACTTCCAGATATTTCCTGCGCATTTAGCTCATTATTGCTCATGAAGTGATATAGCTCACTGATCAGCTCCATTACTGCCACATGGTAGTTCTCAAGTGACTGCTGCGACATAAAATTGTGCTGCATATACGCTTCAACAGCATGTCCCACATCCTCTATCTTGCCGATACAAATCATTTTAAATAAATATGACAGCTCATTTCCCTCATCGCCATCCTTTGATATACGTCGCTGTGGCTCAACCTCTGTCATGTTTATTGCCCTGTTGCTGCCATAAAGCACCCTGTAGGATACTGCCTCCCTCGCACTCTGATAAGAGCTCACCAGCTCCTGTACATTTTCGCACACCTGTCCGATTCCGACAGTTACCTTTGCTCCCATTACATGATTTACATATTTGCAGAATCTGTCGCACTCATCTGTCAGCTCAGAGATATCCTCCTGCTGCACAAGCTGGGCTATCATGACCGTATCACCGAGATAGTTAAAAATCCTGCCATTCCAGCGCTCCTTTAAATCAGCCTGTGCCTGTCGCTCTACTGACACTGCAAGCAGTCTGATATCCATGCCCTGCGGCATCTGACTTGCGGAGGTATGTATGATAATACAGCAGTAATATGGTCCCTCAAGCACAATCTTATAGTCACGCATATACCTGCCCAGCTCATTTTCCGGTATGCGTCCCTCGATAAGTGTCGTGTAAAAATTTGACTGCAAAATAGGCAGCGATGCTGCATAATACTGCTTCAATATGTCTGTGTTTTTCTTCTCATTCAGCTCATCATCCAGCTTTGTCTTAAGCTTTTTGAATACCTCCGTGATTTCAGCCAGATTGAGTGGCTTTAAAATATACTCCTCTATCTCGAGATGTACTGCCTCCTTTGCATACTCAAAATCGTCAAAGCCTGTGAAAAGCAAGAGCTTCGTCGCAGGAAACCTCTGCCTGATGTTACTGCACAGCTCAAGTCCGTCCATGTAAGGCATACGTATGTCAGTCATCACAACATCCGGCTGCATGTCCTCCATCATTTCAAGCGCCTTGAAGCCATTTCCCGCATGTCCTACCACATGAAAACCAATCTGCTCCCAGGATACCTTTCTCTCGATTACCTCTATTACATCCTCTTCGTCATCAACCAGTAATAATGTATACATTTTATGTCTTCTCCCTGCTTGTAATTATTGAACTGCATACACCATAAAATCCGTGTGTAGCATAAATTTATCCCCCGGATATTAAAATGTGTCTGTATAGTATTATACCACATCTGATATATTCTTTTGTAGCTTTACATAAACAAAAGTGTAACTGTTAAAGAAAAAAGCAGAGATGCCACCCTGACATCTCTGCTGATCATTTTGGAAGTATGAAAAAGAAATTTTCCTGCGATATTATTTCTTCTGAACGTATTTCAGACAGTCAAGTGTAACTGCTACAAGAATGATAATTCCTGAGAATACGAACTGAAGGTTTGTATCAATACCAAGGATTGTAAGAGAGTATGTGAGTGCTGTGAAAATACATACACCGGTTACAACACCTGATATCTTACCGATACCACCTGTGAATGATACACCACCAACTACACAGGCTGCGATTGCATCCATGTCCCAGCCCTGTCCATAAGCTGCTGAACCTGAACCAACCATTCTTGCACACTCAAGCCATGAGCCAAATCCATAAAGGATACCGGCCATAACGAATGCGCCGAGAGTTACTGCAAATACTGAGATACCTGAAACTGCTGCTGCCTCCGGGTTTCCTCCTACTGCGTAGAGGTTTTTACCAAATGTTGTCTTGTTCCAGATAAACCATACAATTGCGATTGCTGCTACTGCCCAGAGTATGATGGTTGGGAAACCATTTAACTTTGGAATAATCATGTTAGGGATAACCGGCTCAATAGCACCGAATGAAACTCCCTTTGTAGCATATGTTACGATACCGAAGATAACAAGCATGTTGGCCATGGTTGAAATAAACGGATGCATCTTAAACTTCGCTGTAAAAAATCCTGCAATACTTGTAAAGAATGTACAAAGCACGATACATGCAATTAATGCGATAACCACTCTTGCACCTGTAGGTACTCCTGTAAAGTCAAATATATGACCGAATACAGAGCCTGTATTGATACCCTGATGCATGATGATTGTGGCTGTTGTCATACCCATACCAACCATTCGTCCAACAGAAAGGTCCGTTCCTGTTAAGAGGATAAGTCCTGCAACACCAAGTGCTAAGAACATTCTCGGTGAAGCCTGCTGAAGAATATTCAGTATGTTGTTGTATGTCAGAAGAGGTGTGCCCTTCTTTATCGGTGTTATGACACAAAGCGCTATGAATATAAGTATAATTGCAATATAAAGACCATTCTGTAACAGGAAGTTTCTCCTATTGAACGTATACTTGTAATTCTCCCATTTCTGAGCTCTTTTCTCCATAAATGTGAACTTTGAAAGACGAAGCATATCAATCAGGTGATACTTGTAGCTGTATGCCTCATGCTTTTTGTCCTTGATCGTCTGATACTCTTTCTCGAGCTCAAGCTTCTCATTGGAAATACGATTCTTGTGTACGTAGTTTTCTTCCTTTATCTCAGTGCTGTCTGATGTCTTTGCAAGAGCAGCCTTGTGCTTTTTATCAAGCTCTGCCATTCTCTCATTATGAGCAGCAAGCGCCTCTGCCTTTTCCGCCTCACAGCTTGCCTTAACGGCATTGTAATACTTTGAATCAAAATTTTCCTTTAAATAGCTTTCAGCCTTGGCAATGAGCCTTGAAATCTCATCCTTGTTCTTTGCCTCAACAGCCTTTGCCTTTGCAAGCTCTTTCTCGCAGGCTGCTATTTCTGACTCTTTCTCGCCCTTTGAAAGAGTTTTATCTCTCTTGATGCCTGCTATCGCTGACTGACACTCTACAACCTTTGTAGTTCCGTCTTTTCTGAGTGCATCAATTTCTTTTTGTATTCCACCAACATATTCGTCGATAGGCTGGCGCAGAGCACGCTCCTGCTCAGCCGTTAAAATCTTACTATTAGCCATATCCGTCTTCTCCCTTTATTATAGGTACTTTGCACTGAGTCTCAGCAGTTCTTCCTGATTGGTTTCCTTTGTATTGACAATTCCTGAGAGCCGTCCGTTTGACATGACTCCGATACGATTTGTTATACCAAGGATCTCAGGCATCTCAGATGAAACTACAATGACTGTCTTACCCTGCTTTGCCATATTGATTATCAGCTCGTAAATCTCATATTTGGCACCTACATCGATACCTCTTGTAGGCTCATCCATCATGAATATCTGCGGTCCTCTTTCAAGCCATTTACCAAAGATAACCTTCTGCTGGTTTCCTCCTGACAGAGCCGAAATCATATCCTCCGGTCCCATACACTTTGTGTGCATAATCTTTATCTCATCAGAGGTGGCCTTTGTCATCTTGCTGTCTGAAAGTGCCGGTCCATTCTTATAAGCACCGAGATTTGCGATTGTTGTGTTAAAGGTGAGGTTTCCCTTAAGGAAAAGTCCATTTGCTTTTCTTTCCTCTGTGATAAGTGCGAAGCCATAGTCCATAGCCTCCTTTGCACAGGTGAAATTCATAAGCTGGTTCTTAAAATATACTCGTCCCGCAGCTCTTGTCCTGATTCCGAAAATCGTCTCAAGAAGCTCTGTACGACCTGCTCCGACAAGTCCGTATAGTCCAAATATCTCCCCCTCATGCACATCAAATGTGATGTCCTGCAGATGTGGCTCGTACTTTGTCGAAAGATGCTGTATTGACAAGATTACATCCTTTGGTTTGTTGTCTACCGGAGGGAATCTGTTCTCCAGTACTCGTCCAACCATCGCTGCAATCAGTTCATTCATATTTGTTTCTTTTGTGCTCTTTGTCATGACCAGATTTCCATCTCTAAGAACCGAAATCTCATCACATATCTCAAAAATCTCATCCATCTTGTGAGAAATATAGATAAGTGAAATACCCTGGTCACGAAGCATCCTCATCATCTGGAACAGCTTTTCAACCTCCTGTACCGTAAGTGATGATGTAGGCTCATCCAATACTATAACCTTTGAGTTGTATGATATTGCCTTTGCAATCTCACACATCTGTCGCTGTGATACTGACATATTTTTCATCGGCTGCTCGAGATTAACTGTCATTCCCAGCTTTCTGAATAATTCAGACGCTTCTTTTTTCATGCGTCCCTCATCAATCATACCAAATGAATTGACCGGATATCTTCCGAGAAACAGATTGTCTACGACATTTCTCTCAAGACACTGGTTCAACTCCTGATGCACCATCGCTATTCCATTTTCCAGTGCATCCTTAGGACCTGAAAAGCTTACCTCTTTTCCGTCCAGATATATAGTTCCCTCGTCCTTCTGGTATGTACCAAAAAGACATTTCATCATTGTCGACTTACCGGCTCCGTTCTCCCCCATGAGACCCATTACAGTACCTTTTTTCACATCTAAATTGATGTGGTCAAGAACCCTGTTTCGTCCAAATGACTTGCTCATGCCACGAATCGATAAGATGTTTTCATTATTCTTATCGCCCATACTTCCTGCTCCTAACTCTATATTTGCTGTCGTCTGTATACACTTTATTTTGGGGAGAGATTTTTCCCTCCCCAACTAAGTGCTTTAAATACTTTTACTGGTTCAAAAGAGCTGTATAAGAAGCTGCATTATCTGTCTTAACCATGTTGATTGCAAATGCATCGTACTGGCTTGGATTTCCAAGTCTGTTTGTGATATTAGACTCTGTCTGTCCATCACCACCGATGTACTCAACATCAAGATTTAAGAGATCATCATACTTCTGTAAGAGTGGCTGATATGTAGAGCTTAAGAAGTTATCTGAAGCATTGTAGATATTCAGCCATACCTTCTTTGTAGGGTGCTTTGCTGAATCAAGCTGTGTTGAAACAGGTGCCCATACAACTGTTGAATCTGTGAAATCCTTGTAGTTATCTGCTGTAACTGCTACGTTTAATGCGTAGTAAGATCTCTCATCATCCTTGTAAACATATACATCATCGCTTAATACGTTTCCTGCATCATCCTCTGTGCCGATACCTGTATCAATATCTACACCATCGAGTGCGTTTCTAAGTACACGAAGTGTGAGGTAAGCCTGAACGTCAGCATGCTGGCTGATTGTTCCGCCATAGCCCTCTGCGATAGCTGCTACTGCATCACTGTTGGCATCGTATCCGAATGTCGGAACCTTGTTGTCCTTTGACCATGCATTGAACATTGACATTCCCATTCCATCGTTGTTAGAAACAACTACGTCGATTGACTCGCCAAATGATGATGACCATGTTCCGATTGCATTTCCTGCTGTAGCTGCATCCCATGTAGCTCCTGCTGAGTTCTTCATCTCCTGTGAAGCAAGCTCTCTTACTACATAGTCTTTGCCGTTTACAGTAATCTTGCCGTCCTGAACCTCAGCTGCTTTTCCGTCTGAGTTTGTTCCTGCCGGTGCACTGTCAATCTCGCCGCTCTTGTCTACGCCTGTTCCAAGAGCTTTACGAACACCTCTTGTTCTTGCAATTGAATCGTTGTGTCCGATATCACCGATTGCAAGTACATATCCGATAACGCCATCCCCATTTCTGTCGATCGTATCAATGTTCTTCTCGATATACTCTTTTACCATTTCTCCCTGAAGTTCAGCTCCCTGATTAGCATCGAAACCTACATAATAGGTATCCTTGTTGTAGTTGAGTGCTGTTGTGTCAAGCTCTCCTGTTGAGCTGTTTGATGGCTGACGGTTGAACCACACAAGTGGCTTGTCCTTGTTTGCAACATCAGATGTCGATGTGCTGCTTCCCCCTTTCTGTGTATCAGAAGAACCCCCATCTGATCCACAAGCGGCCATTGACGCTGCCATAGCAGCTACCATCATGATTGCAACAAATTTTTTCTTCATATATTTTTGTCCCCCTTTGTTTTGTTGGTAAGGCTAGTATACAAAAATATTTTGGGAATCACTATAGAATATTTTTCGATAAACATTAAAAATTTTACTGTTTTTCGTCATGTAGACGAAAATTTTCTGGTTTTTATTTTTTCGCTACGTCATATTGTTCAGCTTCAACAAAAACGGGCTTTCCGCTTTGTCCTTATTACTTCCTTTGCTCCGTCACTCACAAACATTCCAATCCCTCTTTTCTTATACAAAATTCCTGCATCCACAAGTATATTTATGCCCTTTGCCGCTGTAGACGGATTTATCGCATACAGCTTTGCAAGCTCGTTTGTGCTCGGCACGCGCTCATCCTCCAAAAGCACATCCCGCAGTATGTCGTTTTCTATCATTTCGCTTATCTGAATATAGATTGATTTCTCCTGATTCAGAATTTCATTCACATGCTCCGCCTCTTTTCTATACAAATAGAAAACGTTATACGTATGGCTGTATGTACAGTTTACGTTTGGTATATGGTTAAGTATGCTGTACGTATAAAATACTTAGAACCAGTTGTCAGTGATTGAATGAATTACGGGTACAAAAAAGCACCATTTATAGGTGCTGAAAATAAAGAAAACTATAAGCAATACTTATTGTAGCATGTGTAAATTTACACTTCAATCACAGAGATGTGCCAATATTATGTCATAGCATAATAAAAGGGATTAGATGAACACTATCTAATCCCTAAAGGTTATGGTGTAACGATATTTAGTTTCTCTATTGCAACTTCAGTGTCAAGTACATTATTCTCAAAGAAATAGAAAGTAATTTCTTGACCAGCCTCTAAATATGTAATGTCGAGAGATGATTTGTTGCAATTTAATGTAATATTGGTACCATCAAAAAAATTATTTTTTTGACTGATATCAACACAGATTTTTTTTTGAGAGTTATCTATGGATGTGATGATACCGTTTGAATGGAACCAATGAGTATTATCATCTCCGGAAATAGCATTTTCTTCCATAATAGAATCTCCTTTCATGGAACCATTTTTATGTATGAATATCACAACAATTCCGCTTAATATTAATACAAATATTAGAATAAGTAGTCGCTTTTTTTTATCCATTAAAAGTTGTACCTCGCAAATCAGTCCAGTTTCCAAAATCTAAATTTAAATATCGTACATATTCATTCCAACCATCAAATACCATTAAAGTATGGAGTTGATTTCCAGAGCTTTTGCTTTGTATAGTGGCATATCCCTGAACAGCCATGGAATGACCGGAACGTATGTTATCATCTTCATTAATTATTCCGTTGCAGAATTCTTACCGCTTTTTAATCAGGAGTGCGCACTTGTTCCGCAATTACCTACTTGTTGTACTTTTTATTATCGTAACTATCCAGAACCACCACACACATTCGCAAAACCGCACGATATTTGTACTTTATCTGCACTCTGTTTAGCATCGCTGCTACACAGCTAATTTCGCTCATATTTGCGGTATGGTTGCATGGTTAACCACTCAAGTAACTAACCTATGAACTTATAATAGATAATATAAATAATACTGTCAACTGTATTTTTCTTCATATAAAAAAGACCATACACTTTAATTCATCTTATTCCCAACAGCACTATGGTAATTCAAATGTCATCCTCTCCCCTGTCGCAGGATGGTCAAAAACAAGCTTGTAGGAGCAAAGTGCAAGCTGCTCCCTCACACCGCCACCGGTGCGTCCGGATTTGCTTCCCATTCCTGAGTTATTTGAGGCAGGCTTCCCATACTTGGTATCTCCTATCAGTGGATAGCCAATATTTGCAAGCTGCAAACGTATCTGATGGTGCCTTCCGGTGAGAAGCTTTATGTCAAATTCTGTTTTATTGCATTCATTTGATATTATCCTGTACTGAAGCACTGCTTTTTTTGCCAGCTTGTCTTTTTCGCTTGTGATTTTAGATGTATTGGTAAGCTTGTCGAAGGAGATATAATCTGTGAGAGTATGCCATGCCAGATCATGATTATCTTCTTTATTAGCTTCTTCCTTATCTGCTCCTGACACTCCCTGACCTCTGCTTGCCGCACGATAATATTTCTCGGTTGTATGCTCCTTTATCTGCCTGCTCAAGGATGCCGCGGCTTTCTGATTCTTGGCAAATACCATCACGCCCTCTACCGGCTGGTCGAGTCTGTGCACTATACCGACATAGGGCGGCTCATTTTTAGCCGCCCTGTAATTTCTTATGAAACTCTCCATATCCTGCTGCCCTATACGCCTGGTCTGTGTAGCAATTCCCGCCGGCTTGTAGCAGACGATAATGTCGTTGTCTTCGTAAATGATATCTGGTTTTCCCATGTTGTAACTCCCGCAAATTGTTATTTTAAATTTTAACTGTTCAGCACATTTACAGTTGCGATACGCAAGCATATAGCCAAGTGTCACCTCACATACAAACGAAGGCCGCATCGGTGTAAAATAATAGTTACTTATCATATTTTATCAACTTAGTGAGTTATTAGCAATGATATTTAAAAACTAATTCTGACAATTTAATATTCTTTTTGCACATTCTATCTGTTCCTTTGTCGGAGGTTCCACCCCCTCAAGCTGGTATGGTATACCAAGCTCCTTCCACTTGAACACCCCAAGTGTGTGGTACGGCAGCACCTCAACCCTGTCCACGGTTTTAAGTGTGTCGATAAACTCTCTAAGCTGATTTAAATATCTCTCATCCGTGGTGATTCCAGGCACAAGCACATGACGTATCCACATTTTTTTACCGTTTTTTGAGAGATATTGTGCCATATCAAGGATATTCTTATTTGTCTGTCCCGTAAGCTTTTTGTGCTCCTCGTCATCTATATGCTTGATGTCCAGCATGAAAAGATCTGTATATTTCATCAGCTCATTAAATTTGCCAAAAAACGGTTCTTCCACGGTAAACGGATTTCCTGATGTGTCAAGACATGTGTTTACACCTTTTTCCTTTGCAAGCTTAAATAGCTCTGTGACAAAGTCTATCTGCAAAAGTGCTTCACCTCCGCTTACTGTGATGCCGCCTGTTTGCTTCCAGTACGCTTTATAGCGCATGGCGGTCTTTAGCACCTCCTGCGGTGTCATCAGCTTTGCACCGTCATTTTCGCCGCATTTGGCCCATGTGTCCGGGTTGTGGCAGTATTTACAGCGCATATTGCATCCCTTCAAAAATACTATATATCTCACTCCCGGGCCGTCTGCTGAGCCAAAGCTTTCTACCGAGTGTACTCTTCCTAGTGTTTCTCCCATGTTTTACCTCCTAGGTTGTTGCTACTACTTTTATTTTATGGTACGGAATTTTCGGCAACCCGCCGACCGGGACTTTTCAATGCTCAGGTTCTTCGGGCTAAGAGGCTGTATGAATTATGATTTAGGTTTTCTATGCTTGACGCGACCGGCTTTTACACACCTTCCGAAAATTCCTTACGCTGTGGTGTTATTTAGAAAATCAGAATATGCAGGCACTTGGCCTGCACATTCTGGAATGTTGGATATTTTTTTATATTACATTCTCTCGTGGCATGTACGTGAGATTACATCGAGCTGCTGCTCTCTTGTGAGATCGATGAACTTAACTGCGTATCCTGATACTCGGATTGTGAAGTTTGCGTACTCCTCCTTCTCAGGATGCTCCATTGCATCTATGAGCTTCTCTTTACCGAATACGTTTACATTAAGGTGATGTGCACCCTGATCGAAGTATCCGTCCATTACGTTTACAAGGTTGTCGATTCTCTCTCCCTCGTTGTTTCCGAGTGCTCCAGGATTGATGGTCTGTGTATTTGAGATTCCATCAAGTGCCCACTCATATGGAAGCTTTGTGAGTGAGTTTAAGGATGCGAGAAGTCCGTTCTGCTCTGCGCCGTATGATGGGTTTGCTCCAGGTGAGAGTGGCTCTCCGGCTTTACGTCCGTCAGGCATTGCTCCTGTAGCTTTTCCGTATACTACGTTTGATGTAATTGTAAGGATTGATGTTGTCGGCTCTGAATCACGGTATGTGTGATGCTTCTTTAACTTGTCCATGAATGTCTTAAGAAGCCATACACCGATTTCGTCCGCGCGGTCATCATCGTTTCCGTATTTAGGGAACTCTCCCTCGATTTCAAAATCCTTTGCCAGTCCGCTCTCGTCACGTACTACCTTAACCTTCGCATATTTGATTGCTGAAAGAGAATCGATTACGTGTGAGAATCCTGCGATTCCTGTTGCGAATGTTCTCTTTAAGTCTGTATCCATGAGTGCAAGCTCTGCTGCCTCATAGTAGTATTTGTCATGCATGTACTGGATAAGGTTTAATGTATTTACATAGATGTCTACTAACCAGTCCATCATCTTGTCGTATTTCGCCATTACCTCGTCATAGTCAAGGTACTCTGCTGTGATAGGTGCGTAGTTTGGTCCTACCTGCTCACCTGATTTCTCATCAACACCACCGTTGATAGCGTAAAGGAGACATTTTGCAAGGTTTGCACGTGCTCCGAAGAACTGCATCTCTTTACCTGTCTGTGTTGCAGATACACAGCAGCAGATTGCATAATCATCGCCCCATACCGGCTTCATTGCGTCATCGTTCTCATACTGGATTGAGCTTGTCTCAATTGAGATGCGGGCTGCATAATCCTTGAAGGTCTGAGGAAGCTTTGATGAGTAGAATACTGTGAGGTTTGGCTCCGGTGCAGGTCCCATGTTCTCTAATGTATGGAGGAAACGGAAGTCTGTCTTTGTAACCATTGAACGTCCGTCCACACCTGTTCCTGCCACGTCAAGTGTTGCCCATACAGGATCACCTGAGAATAACTGGTTGTATGAAGGGATACGTGCAAATTTAACCATACGAAGCTTCATTGTAAAATGGTCGATGAGCTCCTGTGCTTCCTGCTCTGTGAGGATGCCCTTGTCCATATCTCTCTTGATGTAGATATCAAGGAATGTAGATACACGTCCTACTGACATTGCTGCACCATTCTGTGTCTTGATTGCTGCAAGGTATCCGAAGTATAACCACTGAACTGCCTCTTTTGCGTTTGTTGCAGGTCTTGAGATATCGTATCCGTAAATCTCTGCAAGCTTCTTCATATCCTCAAGACATTTAATCTGCTCTGCGATTTCCTCTCTTAAACGGATAACATCATCTGTCATCTGTCCACAGCCACAGTTTGCCTTATCCTTCTTTTTCTCTTCGATGAGATAATCAAGTCCGTATAATGCTACACGACGGTAATCGCCTACGATACGTCCACGGCCGTATGTGTCAGGAAGACCTGTAAGGATCTTTGCATGACGAACCTTCATCATCTCAGGTGTGTATGCATCGAATACTGCTGTGTTGTGTGTCTTATGATATTTTGTGAAAATTTCCTTGAGCTTGTCGCTTACATTGTAACCATATGTCTCAGCAGCCTGTACTGCCATCTTGATTCCACCGTAAGGCATGAATGCTCTCTTTAACGGCTTATCTGTCTGAAGACCTACAATCTGCTCGAGATCCTTTAATGACTCATCTATATATCCAGGGCCGTAAGCTGTGATTCCTGTTACAACCTCTGTCTCCATGTCAAGAACTCCGCCCTTGGCACGCTCCTCTTTCTGTAATTTCTGAAGCGCATCCCACAGCTTGTTTGTAGCATCTGTCGGATCAGCTAAAAAGCTCTCATCTCCGTCGTATGGAGTGTAGTTGTCCTGAATAAACTGACGGACGTTGATTTCCTCTTTCCAAAGACGTCCTTCAAATCCATCCCACTCTTTCATCTCTATCATTGTAATATCCTCCTTAAAATGTATGAATGTTACTTCGTTTGATTAGTTTTGTTTAACCGTGGTTAGTATATACTTACTACAGTATTTTTGTCAATATCCCTGTTGTTTCTTTTGAGATACATTCCCTGGTTATTTATACGACTATGGCTGATTTTATAATCAAAAAGAGCCAACTGTCCGGGTTTATCGCCCAGACGGTCGGCTCTTATTTGTTATATTTCATGTGGTTATTCCACTTATCCGTCAGTCATATAACACATTCATAGTAGACTATTTTTCTCAATAAAGCAATAGTGTTTTAGAACTATTTTTATTCTTTTCTATTCCGCACGGACCGCCCAGCGCATCTTCGTGGACCTGGCACGTCCGTTCTGAGCACATTCCTGTGCTGATGGACGAATCACATCCTTGGAATAGTCGCTGTATATTCCTGCTTTATATCCTGCCTTGAGTGCCTTTTTGACCAGCTTGTCCTCTCCTGAATGGAAGGTAAGGATGGCAGCTCTTCCACCGGGCTTTAATGCTCCCGGAAGCTTTTCCATAAACTCATATAGCACCTCAAACTCATGGTTTACGTCTATGCGAAGCGCCTGGAATGTGCGCTGACAGGTCTTTTTGATGATGTCCTTCTTATCCTTTTCAGGCAGAAAATCGAGTGTCTGCTCTATAATGTGACGAAGCTTTGTGGTCGTATCTATGCGGTTGCCCTTCCTGATTTCGTCTGTGATTGCCTTTGCAAGCTCCTCGCAATACGGCTCATCTGAGTTCTCATAGAGCATACCCGAAAGCTCCTCACGGGATATATTATCAAGCCGCTCTGCTGCACTGATACCGGCATTTGGATTAAGACGCAGATCCAGCGGTCCATCCACCTTAAACGAAAATCCACGCTCAGGATTATCTATCTGCATTGATGAAACTCCCAGATCGGCAAGTATGAAATCAAAGCCTCCTACTTCCTTTGCAATCTCATCTATTGTGCAGAAGTTCTGAAGCTTTATGGTGAGAATGTCATCTCCAAAGCCTGCTTCAGCGAGACGCTTTTTTGTCTTTTCAGACTCGATTGGGTCAACATCTGTAGCAAACATATGTCCCTGTCCTTCAAGCTTTTCAAGCATTGCCCTTGTGTGGCCACCGTATCCGAGTGTGGCATCAAAGCCTGTCTGTCCCGGCTTTATGTCCAGAAAATCTATGATTTCTTTTACCATTATGGATATGTGCATGCCCGCAGGAGTATTTCCCTTGCTGATGACATGCTCAATTGTATCCTTGTATTTCTCCGGGTTTAATTCCTTGTATTTTTCCTCAAATTTTTTGGGATATTTTCCGCTATAGTGCACGCGGCGCTTGTGCTGTTTTTCTTCGCTCATTTTATGCTCCGTTTCATTCTGGGTTAGAACTGTTATGCTGACTTTTGCTACAGTATAACTTTTATTTTACTTTTCCGCAAGATAATGACTTACATTCCTATACCATCTGCACGAGCCACACGTCGCTTTTCACCATGAAGTATCCGATGACTACCTTTATCAGCTCTGTGGCCTGCACGAGGAAGTACACCGCTACTATGCCAAGTGCTGTGTATTTGGCAAGCACAAATGCCACCGGCACCACTATCACCCACGTAAATACGGAGTCAAACAGAAATGTGACCAGTGTCTTGCCTCCTGAGCGGAGTGTGAAATACGACGAATGTGTAAATGCACAAAACGGCATAATTATCGCTGATACCGCTATGAAGCTTGTTGCGAGTGACTTGATTTCATCTGTTGTGTTATATATCTGAGGGAAAAATCCGCCTACCAGAAGCATGACCGCCGCCATTACAGAACAGCAGAACACACTGAACACTATCATCTTGTTATCCGCATCCTTTGCCTTTTCAAGCTCACCGGCTCCAAGATACTGCCCTACAACTATGCTGATGCATGCGCCAAGCTGTATAAACACGATATTGAAAAGGTTTGTTATCGTTGTCGCAATGTTTAAACCTGCGATTACCGAGAGCCCACGTACTGAATAGCACTGTGTAACCGTTGTCATGCCTGCTGCCCATAAAAGCTCATTGAGCATGAGTGGCAGTCCCTTGATGAATATAGTCTTAAACTCACCAAACGGCATTCCTATTCCTCTGTAAGCGCCCTCGAGATATCTATTCTTATCCCTGTTTTTATGCGCCCACAGCACAACTATTATTGTCTCAATATATCGCGACATCACCGTGGCAATAGCTGCTCCCGCCACACCCAGCTTTGGTATCGGTCCTATTCCGAAGATGAGCAGAAAATCAAGCACCGCATTGCTTCCAACTGCTGCAAAGCTTGCAACCATCGGTACAAAAGTCTGTCCTGTTTCCTTTATGTTTGTCGCATAGGCCTGCGTCACCGCAAACGGTATGAGACCTATCATAACAATTTCCAGATATTCCTTTCCATATGCCAGTGCTACCTCCGTGGCACCGTTTCCTGCCGTATCTGTCAGATAAAGTGATATGAAACCTGTTCCGTTCGTGATAAACAGTGTCATCGCTATTGCTGTAACAAGCAGCGCTGCATACAGCTTGAATCTGAAGGAATACATATGCCCCTTATGATTTCCCTTGCCAAAATACTGTGCTCCGAATATACTTGCCGCTGACACTGCCCCAAATACAGCCAGATTGTACACAAATATGAGCTGGTTTACGATTGCTACTCCCGACATCTGCTCTGTACCAAGCTGTCCTACCATAATGTTGTCCAGAAAGCTTACCAGATTTGTGATTGCATTCTGGATTATCATTGGTATGGCCAGCATGAGATAACGCTTATAAAATGCCTTGTCTCCTATATATTTTTGTCTGAATTTATGCATATTTGTCCCCCTTTCGATTTCTCCATGGTTCTTTCGCGTAATGCTACTATTTTACTACGTCAGACTTTATTTTTCAAATATTTTATGTGTTTTTCCTTAACTTATTTTAAATAAAAAATACATTAAAGCTCCCGGCTGACAACACTATTTGTGCTGTCACTCGGGAGCTCTTAATTTAATTTTTTATTATAGTTTTACTTTTTATGTCAATATCCTGTTTATTTGTTTACTGCCGGTTCATATCCTGTGTTTCCTGATACTTTCTGATTACGAAAAACATGGTAGTTCCATCACCCTCTTTGCTGGTAGCCCATATCTTGCCGCCGTGATCCTCTATAATCTTCTTTACGATGGAAAGTCCTATGCCGCTGCCTCCGGTAGCCGAATTTCTCGACGCATCCGCTCTGTAAAATCTGTCAAAAATATATGGCATATCTCTCTGGTCGATTCCTCGTCCATTGTCCTCGATTTCAACCTGTATGAAGTCACCAACATCATTTATCCTGATATCTATATAGCTTTGTGTCTTGTTCATATACTTCACCGAATTGCCAACTATATTATTAATCACACGGCGAATCTGCTCCGGATCAGCAATGATAAGCACGTTGCTATCCACGTGATTCTCATATGAAAGCCTGATATTTTTTGCCTCAAGATCAAGTCCTATTTCCTCAACACAGTCGTTAAAATAATCTGTGACATTTATCTTCGCAAAATTGTATGGAATCCTGTTCGTATCAATCTTCGAGTAAAGTGTCAGCTCATTAATGAGCTTATCCATATCGTTTGCCTTATTGTAAATGGTCCTGACGTATTTATCTACCTTTTCAGGGGTGTTTGCCACTCCGTCAAGTATGCCCTCGGCGTAGCCCTTTACCGCAGTAATAGGAGTCTTTAAATCATGTGCGATATTGCTGATTAACACTCTGTTTTCAGACTCATTCGTCACCTTTTCCTCGGCATTTTTCTTGAGGCGTGCACGCATCTGCTCAAACGCAGTACACAGCTCGCCAATCTCTCCGTCGCTCGGACTCGTCTCAAGCTCAAAGTCCAGATTGCCATCCTTGATATTTTCAGCGGCAATACGCAGCCTCTCTATCGGTGTGATGATACTCCTGTATATCCACACTATAAGCATGGCAGCCGTAGTAAGAAGTATCAATACTAGTGCAAATGCTCCCTCTATCAAAACAGTCCTGACCTCAGGGATCACGCACGCAGTTGATGTCACTATGTAAAGACTCGCCTCGTCACCATCACTGTCACGAAAATTAAGCTGCTTTATGAGCACCTTGTCATCACTGTCCATATAGCTGCTCACATCAGAGCTGCTCTGCTTATTGGATATTCGCGGAAGCTTTCTCAAAATATCATCATTATCAATTCCACCATTGAAAATGAGCTCTCCTTCACTTTTCACTATGAGATATGAATACTTCTTCTCCAGCTTCTTATTTATCTTAGTCAGATAATCACTATCAAGAAGCCTGGATGGTTCTATGAGCGATGTCTTCTCGAGCTCATCATATGTGCGCCCTGTCACCTTGTTCAGAAACTGCACCGTGTCAGTGAGCGCGAGCATGCCCGCATCCTCCATGCCATATGTCTTGTTTATGGCCTTTAGCTGAATCTTATTGAAACCCACAAGCACTATACTGGTGAGCACAACAGGCACAAAAATAATTATGCAGAATGATATAGCAAGTTTTGTTTTTATCTTCATAGTATTCTCCATTTGAATAAATTAATAAGCCACTTTATATATACAACAAGGACATATCCTTTCGCATTTGAATTTGATATGTCCTATTAATACTACAATATCTACTATATTTTTTTAAAATCACTACAGCTTAAATCTGTATCCCACGCCCCAAATAGTCTCAATATACTGTGGCTTTGCAGTGTTCATCTCGATTTTCTCACGAATCTTCTTGATATGAACAGTGACTGTCGCGATATCTCCTACTGAATCCATATTCCAGATTTCCTTAAAGAGCTCCTCCTTGGTAAACACATGGTTTGGATTCTCCGCAAGGAATGTGAGCAGATCAAATTCCTTTGTGGTAAACTGCTTTTCCTCTCCGTTTACCCACACACGGCGGGCTGTTTTGTCAATCTTGATGCCACGAATTTCAACGATGTCATTTTCAGGTGTGGCGCTTCCGATCAGGCGCTCATATCTGGCCAGATGAGCCTTTACCCTGGCTACAAGCTCTGATGGAGAAAACGGCTTTGTGACATAATCATCTGCACCGAGTCCGAGTCCTCTTATCTTGTCGATATCATCCTTCTTGGCTGAAACCATGAGTATCGGTGTGTTCTTTTTCTCACGAATCTGTTTGCAAATCTCAAAGCCATCAATGCCAGGCAGCATAAGGTCAAGAATAAACAGATCAAAATCCTCCGCCAATGCCCTTGCGAGACCGCTTGTGCCATCATTCTCCACCTCTACCTCAAAGCCGCTCAGCTCCAGGTAATCCTTCTCAAGATCAGCAATTGCAACCTCGTCCTCTACTATCAAAATTCTGCTCATATCCGTTCCTCCTGAAAATAAAAAGCCATGGAAACCGACTCAATGTCAGTCCCATGACTTAATTATATCATATATCCGATAACTTCTGTCTAAATTTTCTCTAAATTCTTTCTAACTTTTTCTAAGAAATATAATGTATACTATCCGGCGCTCACAACCTAAAAAGCGCGAAGCCTCACATATTGTTTAGAGATACTTCTTGAGGTCCTCAACCTTATCAAGTGCCTCCCAAGGCAGCTTGATATCTGTACGTCCGAAGTGTCCGTATGCTGCTGTCTGGCGGTAGATAGGTCTTCTGAGGTCAAGCATCTTGATGATTCCGGCCGGACGAAGGTCGAAATTCTCCCTTACGATTTCAACGATTCTGTCATCTGCAAGCTTTCCTGTGCCAAATGTATCAACCATGATAGATGTTGGCTGTGCAACACCGATAGCATATGAAAGCTGAATCTCACACCTGTCAGCAAATCCTGCTGCTACAAGGTTCTTTGCTACGTAACGTGCTGCGTATGCTGCTGAACGGTCTACCTTTGTACAGTCCTTTCCGGAGAAAGCTCCGCCGCCGTGACGTGCATATCCACCGTAGGTGTCTACGATAATCTTACGACCGGTGAGACCTGCATCTCCGTGTGGTCCACCTATTACGAAACGTCCTGTAGGATTGATAAAGAACTTTGTCTCAGCATCAATCATATCCTTTGGAAGAATTGGATCAAATACATATTTCTTGATGTCCTCATGGATCTGCTCCTGGGTAACATCCTCGTCGTGCTGTGTTGAAAGTACAACTGCCTCAAGTCTTACCGGCTTTCCTGCCTCATCATACTCTACTGAAACCTGTGTCTTTCCGTCCGGACGAAGGTATGTAAGTGTGCCGTCTTTTCTAACCTTTGTGAGCTGGAATGCAAGCTTGTGAGCGAGTGCGATTGGGTATGGCATATACTCCTCAGTCTCATTTGTAGCATATCCAAACATCATTCCCTGATCTCCGGCTCCGGTGTCGAGGTCGTCTGTAAGGTCGCCCTCTTTTGCCTCGAGTGCCTTGTCAACTCCCATGGCGATATCAGCAGACTGCTTGTCGATTGAAACCATTACTGCACATGAGTTTCCGTCGAGTCCCTTCTTTCCGTCATCATATCCGATCTCAAGTGCTGTTTTTCTGACGATTGCAGGAATATCAAGCTGTGCCTTTGTGGTAATCTCTCCTGTTACAAGGATGAAGCCTGTACAGCTTGCTGTCTCACATGCGACACGGCTCATCGGGTCCTGCTGTATGCATGCATCAAGGATGGCATCTGATACTGCATCGCAAAGCTTATCCGGATGTCCCTCAGTTACTGATTCTGATGTAAATAATAATTTCTCCATTAATTATCTGTTGCTCCTTTCATACTGTGTTACCAATATTTTTCCAATAAAAAACCACTTACTGCAAATAAGTGGATTAAAATTAAGATAATAAAAATCCTCTTATTGTTCGATTACTCGCTCAGGTTGGCACCTTCCTGTTTTCTAACGGGGTTGCCGTGACTTCATAGATCCTTTGTATCTCCATCACTCTGAATAAGAGAAGTTACAATATAGAATTTTTCAAATCTCTGTCAGCTATATTACTACCACATGATATATATGTCAAGTATCATTTTCGATACAGATTTATCAATAATCCATTTTCGATACCCTATTCATTATTTATAAGCTATTTTATGTAATTATTCTTTCTTCCTTTATTGACTTTCATAATTTTTGTAATTATACTTAAATTTGTATTTATAGTACTAAACACACAATATCAAAATAAATTTTTGGAGTAACTCATGATTAAAATCAGCATAAAAGATGCGCAGATTGGTATGGTGGCAGCAGAACCGATAAAGACCCCTCTGGGGCAGATACTTGCACTGCCCGGCACACCACTCACCCGTCAGCTCATCAACAAAATGAAGCTATATAAGGTAGGCAGCATCTCAATTCAAAACCCATCCTATGCAGCAGCACCGCAAGCCGGCGAAAATACAGCGAAGCGAGACAAGGTAAAACCTGTACCCAAAACCCGCGCACATGAGATGGTGACCAACATCCAGCGTGTTCAGGCCTCAGAAGAGTTCCTAGGCTTCCAGCTCAAATACCTCACATGCATAAATCAAATCAAGGATACCTTTGGCAAAATCTGTGCCGGTGAAAAATCCTTTGATGAGGCTGCGCTTCTTACTGCTGTCATTGACCTTTCCTCATCGTGCGGCACTACAATCGAGACCTTTGACATGCTCTACAACATGCGCACCATTGCAGACCCGTTGTACTCACACTGTCTGAATGTAGGGCTTATTACAAGGATGATCGGACGATGGCTTCATATGGAAAAGACAGATGTGAATACGCTTACTATCGCAGGAGTACTTCACGATATCGGTAAATGCAAAATTCCCGATGATGTGCTAAACAAGCCTGACAAGCTCACAGATGATGAATTTGCGCTCATAAAAAAGCACCCACAGTTTGGTTTTGATTTGATTAGGGATCTGCAGATTGACTCCAGAATAAAGCGCACAGCCCTCATGCATCATGAGCGATGTGATGGCTCAGGCTATCCTTCACAGCTTGACAGCTCACTGATTGACGACTTTGCCATGATAACAGCCATCGCCGATGTATATGATGCCATGACTGCTGCCAGACGCTATCGCGCACCACTTTGTCCGTTCGCTGTCATATCAAGCTTTGAGAGTGAAGGTTTTACAAAGTACAATACAAAGTTCCTGCTTTTGTTTTTGAAAAAGCTTGCTACCACATACCAGAGCAACCGTGTAATGCTCAACGACAGCCGGTTCTGTAATATTGTGATGCTCAACCCACATGAACTGTCACGCCCTATTGTACGTTTTGATGACGGCAGTATACTTGATTTGTCCACAAACCGCGAGTTTTTCATCAAATCTGTGATGTAAGCCGATTTATAATCAAAAGGATTACGGAGTCGTTACTCAAAAAAATTATAAAATAACCAAAAATAAGAACCGTGCATCTACAGTAAGATGCTGCCGGTTCTTATTTTATATATTGCATTTATATTGTGTTTACATTTCATGCTTTACGTATATATCTATTACGATACCTTGAGTATGAACTTCTGAAGCTCCTTCTCATCCTCTACCCTGGCAATCTTTGCACCAATCTTTGTAAGCTTCTCCTCGAGTGCCTCATAGCCTCTCTGGATATAGTAGATATCATCAACCACTGTGATGCCCTCTGCTGCAAGACCTGCTATAACCAGTGCAGCTCCTGCTCTTAGGTCAGGTGCATTCACTCTGGCACCTGTGTATCTTTTCACGCCGCTGATGATTGCTATATTGCTCTCTACCTTTATATCAGCTCCCATTCTGGTGAGCTCGTCAACATACTTGAAACGATTCTCAAATATGCTCTCTGTCACTGTACTGGTGCCCTCAGCGATACCCAAAAGCACCGCCATCTGTGGCTGCATATCTGTCGGGAAGCCCGGATATGGAAGTGTGGTGACCTGTGTATGCTTTAAATGTCCGTCTGATATTACTCTGACTGAGTCATCAAACTCCTCTACCTGGCAGCCTACCTCCAACAGCTTTGCTGTGGTGGCCTCAAGATGCTTTGGAATGACATTCTTTACCAGCACGTTGCCTCCTGCTGCCGCAACTGCAAACATGAATGTACCGGCCTCAATCTGATCCGGAATGACAGAATACTCTGTAGCATGTAATTTCTCCACACCTACAATTCTGATGACATCGGTTCCTGCACCCCTGATATTTGCTCCCATGCTGTTTAAGAAGTTTGCCACATCAACGACATGAGGCTCCTTAGCCGCATTCTCGATAACAGTCTTGCCATCTGCCATGGCTGCAGCCATCATAATATTGATTGTGGCACCTACAGAAACCTTATCCATATATATATGTGTGCCCTTAAGCTCCTTTGCCCTGGCGATGACAAGGCCATGAGCTATGTCTATGTCTGCTCCCATGGAGCGGAAGCCCTTCATATGAAGGTCAATCGGCCTGCTTCCGATATCACAGCCTCCCGGAAGCGCAACCTCTGCATGCTTGTATTTTCCAAGTAATGCACCAATCAAATAATATGATGCCCTGATTCGTCTGATGAATTCATTATCGACATTTACGCCCCTGATAAATGAACCGTTTATCTTTACCTTGTGTATATCCACGCGATCCACATGTGCGCCGATTTCTTCGATTGCCTGAAGTAAGACATTGATATCCCTTACATTTGGCAAATTATCTATTGTTACAGTCTCGTCTGTCATTATGGCAGCGGCCAAAATAGCAAGTGCAGCATTTTTAGCTCCACCAATTTCAACTTCACCGTATAAAGGATTTCCACCTTTGATTACGTACTGTTCCATATTCCACCTCTATGAATTCAGGAGTATACTTCCTCCTAATATACTATTCTCAATTTACACTATTGTTATACATCCAACTACAAATTTCATTTATGACGACGTATTTAAGCCGCCATTTGTGCCGGTGCTGCTTTTAATAAATGACGCAGCAGCTACTATTATCTAATCATATCACGATAAATAAGCACTATAATTCAAGTGCCTCCACCAGCTTCTCTACTGTCTGCTCCACATCAAGCCCCTCCTCGGAAACCTCGATGTCTGCATACTGCTCATACAATTTTGAGCGCTCTTCAAAAAGGGTTTCTAAAGTCTGCCCTTTCTTTAATACTACACCTCTACCCTTTATGTCTGCAAGTCGTTTTTCCAAAATAGCATAAGAAACCTTGAGATACACAACTCTGCCTATCTCCTTAAGATGCTCCATGGCCTCTTTTCCGTATACCACCGAACCGCCTGTAGCTATAATGGCCCTATCAGCCCTGATAGAAGCATTGACACGGTTCTCTACCTCTATAAAACCGTCCGTGCCCTTTTCCTCAATTATCTCACGCAGAAGCTTTCCCTCCTGCTCCTGTATCAGTAAATCCGCATCCAGGAAGCTGTATCCCAGCACCTTTGCAAGTATTACGCCTATGGTACTCTTTCCAACTCCCGGCATGCCTATAAGTACGATATTAGTTTTCTGTTCCATCTACTGCCTCAGTATTCTCTGTATCTGTACTATTGGTGCTTTCTGACTGCTGTGTGCTCTCTGTAGCACTTGTGTCTGCTGCCTTTTTGTCCTTCTTGGTAGTAGTAAAATAATTGTGAATCTTGATCTTGTCAAGCTGCTTCTGCTTTACAGACCATTTTTCATCGTCCTGCCATCCTGAAAGGATGCCATTGTAATATTTGTCCTCTTTATTGCCCTTTACAGTCTTCCTGTTTGACTCTGTTGCTTTCTCATCGGTCTTTTTGTCGAGCCTTACGATATAGTAAGTGCTGTCTGTGGTGATGAGGTCTGAGGTCTGTCCCTCCTCAAGGGAATTGAGTGCATCTACAACGCTCTGATCAAGATTGTTTGTAGTGTATACACTGTCCTTTGTCTTGCTGTCCGATGACTCTGAGCTCTCTGTAGACTCTGTGTCATCTGATTTCTTATCTGAATCATCTGTCTTCTCCGCATCCGGATCAACGTATGTGGCGTATGTGCCTGTTGTGGCTGTAGTGCCTGCTGCCTTGGCTGCATCCTCTAAGGATGATCCTCCTGCAAGCGCCTCTACCACTGCATCTGCCTGTGCCTTTATCTGTGCTGACTGCTCATCTGTATATGTCTGATACTGGTAATTAGAGTCATATGCACCCTTGTAATCAAGCTTCACAATGGTGTATGCAGCCATATTGGCTTCCTCATCCGTCACGCTTGAATCAGCATTTTTGATGATTGCAGCATACATCTTACTCTTTATGAGGCGAAGCTCTAAATATTCCTCGACAATCTCCTCTGTAGCACTCATCTCGTCTATCACATCATCGGAATTTGCCTTCATAAACTTCTCTGCGGCTTTTTTGATTTCCTTTTTCTCATCATCAGAAACCTCTACATCGTAATCTGACTGATGCGCCTTTAATGTGTAAAGCTCATGAGCCTCCTCGATAGCATTTTTCTTCCATGTTTCAAGCACAGTATTATTGCCTGATACTGTCTTGTCCCAGTAGCCCTCGCCCATGTACTGTATATACATGTCATCATAACCGGCCTCCTGGTACCTTATCATAAAATTAACAAGCCCAAGCTTGATATCCTCTTTATCTAATGTCGCAACTGTTGCGGTTTTATTTATTGCACATCCTGTAAAAGCTGTAACTGAGAGTGTTGCAGCTAATAACATAGCTATTACTTTTTTCGCTTTCATTGTATCTATCCTCTTTAAAATTGGTATAGTATCGCTCGTATATTATAGAGCTTTTCGGGCCTGCTGGCAAGCATTTTCTAAACTTTGTAAATTATCGTCAATTTCGCGTAAAGCATGTGGTGTTTCCTATGCTATATGCTACATGATTCCAAAATTCGGGTTAACTATTCAGCCGTAATCAGTTCCTTACGCATCTGCGAAATCAGTTCCTCCACCACATCAAGCACATCCCGCTTCTTTGCCACGCTGCCATTTTTTAAATCAAATGTGAAATATGGGTTTTCTGCCATATTGAATTTGAGGGAGGATTTATACTGGGTAATAAGCTCCGGTATCTTCTCCGGATTTATCCTTGCCCGTTCAAACATGGTAAGCTTTATCAGTGAGCCGGTCTGCTTTATCTCAGTGATATATACGGCATGTGCCAACGCCTTGAGCCTTGCCACGCGAAGCAGGCTGAGCACTGATTTTGGTGGTTCACCAAACCTGTCTATGAGCTCCTCGAGCATCTCGTCCTTCTCTTCCTCTGTCTCTATGCCTGCAATACGCTTGTATATATCCAGCTTCTGGAATTCGTTTGCAATATAACCTGCCGGAATATAAGCATCGGTCACGATATCCACCGTCGTATCAAATTTATCACTGATATCCTCGATGCCCTTTGCCTCTTTTACAGCCTCGCTCAACATCTTGCAGTACAAATCGTAGCCAACTGCCTCCATGTGTCCGCTCTGCTCCGCTCCGAGCAGATTGCCCGCACCGCGGATTTCAAGGTCTCTCATGGCAATCTTAAAGCCGCTGCCAAGGTCTGAGTACTCCTTTATCGCTGCAAGACGCTTTTCTGCCACCTCTTTTAGCATCTTGTTGCGCCTGTACATGAGAAATGCATACGCAGTACGGTTAGATCTGCCGACTCGTCCGCGGAGCTGATAAAGCTGTGAAAGTCCCATGTTGTCCGCATCGTGTATAATCATTGTATTGACGTTTGAGATGTCAAGTCCTGTCTCTATAATGGTCGTGGATACAAGCACATCTATTTCACCATTGATGAAACGGTACATGATGCGCTCAAGCTCCGACTCCTTCATCTGTCCGTGCGCAAATGCAACAGTCGCATCCGGCACCAGCTCCTGCAGCTTTGCTGTTATGTCTGCTATGTCGCGCACCTTATTGTACACATAGTACACCTGTCCGTTTCTGGCAAGCTCCCTGTTAATTGCCTCTCTGACAAGCTCATCATTGTACTCCATGACATATGTCTGAATCGGTACACGGTCCATCGGTGGCTCCTCAAGCACGCTCATATCCCTTATGCCGATTAAACTCATGTGAAGTGTCCTCGGAATCGGTGTAGCGGTCAGTGTGAGCACATCCACATTGACCTTCATCTGCTTAATCTTCTCCTTGTGAGTCACACCGAAGCGCTGCTCCTCATCGATTACCAAAAGCCCCAGATCCTTAAACTGCACATCCTTTGAGAGTATGCGGTGTGTTCCGATAATGATGTCGACCTCACCCTTTTTAAGCTTCTCTATCGTCTTTTTCTGCTCCGCTGCGCTTCTGAAACGGCACATCAAATCCACATTCACCGGAAAATCCTTCATCCTCTGCGAAAACGTATCATAAATCTGCTGTGCCAGAATGGTTGTCGGGGCAAGATACGCTACCTGCTTGCTGTCCTGCACTGCCTTGAAGGCCGCACGGATTGCAACCTCCGTCTTGCCGTAGCCCACGTCACCGCAAATCAGTCTGTCCATTATTTTATGACTCTGCATATCAGTCTTTGTGGCTTCAATTGCAAGAATCTGATCCTCAGTCTCATCAAAAGGAAAAAGCTCCTCAAACTCTCTCTGCCATACCGTATCCTCGCCGAAGGCATATCCGTTTTGCTGCTCACGCTGGGCGTACAGCTTCACCAGGTCTCCTGCAATCTGCTTTACCGCACCTCTGACACGGTTCTTCGTCCTGGTCCATTCCTGACCGCCAAGCTTGTTGAGCTTTGGTTTTCTGGCATCCTTTCCGGCATATTTTTGTATCATGTCAAGCTGGGTAGCAAGGATATAGAGATTGGAGCCACCCTGATACTCTATCTTGATGTAGTCCTTTACCTTTTTGTCCACCTCAAGCTTTTCAATGCCGCGGTAAATACCTAGTCCGTGGTTTTCATGCACCACATAGTCCCCCACCGACAAATCGGTAAAGCTCTGTATTTTTTCACCCTCATAGGTGCGGTGACGCTTCTTTTTCTTCTGCTGCGCCCCAAAAATATCTGACTCTGTAATCACGGCAAACTTTAGGATAGGATACTCAAAGCCTCTTCTCACCTTGCCGTAGCAGACCATAATCTGCCCCTCAAAAAGCTCATGGTCGTAGTTTTCAGTGTAAAAGCATGTGATTCCCTGGTCTGTGATATCCTCTGAAAGCCGCTTTGCCCTCGTCCTTGAACCGGATAAAAGAATGACTCTGTAACCGTTTTTCTTATAGCGCTTTAAGTCTTTTATCAAAAGCTCAAAGCTGTTGTTGTATGGGCTGACGCTCTGACAGTGAATACCATAGCTTCCCAGCTGGTGCAGTCCGTTTGCTTTATTATCAAGCGCAGCGAGTGCGATGCACGAATACTTCTCGAGCTTTGCCACAATCTCCTTCTCTGTAAAAAGACCGTTCATCTGCCCCGGAAGTATATAGCCCATCGCAAGTCTCTGCTTCATGCTCTCTGAAAACTCAGTCTCTGTAATCTTTCCCTGCTCTGTACATCTGGTCAGCTCATCGAAGAAAATAAAGCTGTCCGATGGCTTAAAATAATCCAAAAGCCCGACTCTCTCGTCAAAAAAGTACGACAAAAAAGCATCCATGCCCGCATACATGGACAGTTCTCCCCACTCCTCGGTAAGCTCGTCTGCCATCACAGTCACTCTGTGTGCTTCCTCTGTCTTCATCTGCTTTCTAAGCTTGTCAGACACACGCTTTGCCTCTGCCTTAAGCTTTTCAATTCCCCCGGCCTTTTCCTCATCGCTAAGTACAAGCTCTGCCGCCGGATATATGCTCACCCGGTCAATATTTTCAATGGATTTCTGGCTCTCGCAGTCAAAATATCTGATGGTGTCTATCTCGTCTCCCCACAGCTCGATTCGGATAGGATTCTCCTCCGTCAGCGGAAAAACATCAAGAATACCACCCCTGACAGAAAACTGTCCCATCGTCTGGACCTGATACTCTTTTTCATAGCCCATTCTGATAAGAGCAGCCTGAATTTCCTTCAAATCCAAAAGCTGTCCCTGCTCAAGTGTAAGCACGTTTTCCCACATCTTTTCTATCGGCGCCATCGTATTCATCAGCGCGTCAAAGGTGGTCACAAGCGTCACTCTCTCCTGCTCACGGATAGCCTTCAAAGCCCTGATGCGCTCCGCTGTCAGGAGATTGCCCCTGATATCCGACTGGTAAAAAAGCACATCCTTTGATGGATAATACACCACCTCTTTGTCAAAAAAACTGTACTCATCGTACAGTTCCTTCGCCTTCTGCTCTCCAAAGGTCACAATAAGCTTGTTTTTCCTGTGACCTCCAAAGGCATATATCATCTGTGATTTTTGCGCATCTATACATCCCGTGACAGATATAAGTCCGGACGATTTTTCTGCCGTTTTTGTCATCTCCTCAAAACCCGCAAGGGAAAGGAGTGGCTCTGTAAATGCTTTCACTTTCAATTCTCCATTTCTGTCTGTTCAAAATCACCTTGTCGATTTCCAGCTAGTTATATATGTTCATAGCCTTATCCGTCTCGCCCTGCATCATAAGAACCGCTGCATCCATCGCATGACCTATAGCTTCCTCTACCTTTGCCCTGTCCTCAGAACTGAAACGCCCGAGCACATGGTCAGCAAGATCCCAGCCCTGCGGCTTTTCTCCAACACCGACCTTGATACGGCTGAAGCCCTGTGTGCCGGTCATTGCAATGATGCTCTTGATGCCGTTGTGACCGCCTGCGCTGCCCTTTTTGCGGATACGGATACGCCCCGGTTCGAGCGAAATATCATCAAAAATAACGATCATTTCCTCATCCGGATCAAGCTTATAAAAATTCATCACCTCAGCAACAGACTCGCCGCTTAGGTTCATGTATGTCTGCGGCTTCACAAGCAGCACCTTCGTGCCCTCAATCACTCCGCTTCCACAAAGCGCCTTGTGCTTTTTGTCTGTCACACTTATATTATATTTATCCGCAAGCGCATCTATCACATCAAATCCGATATTATGTCTTGTGTGCTCATATTTTTTGTCAGGATTTCCAAGTCCTACTATAACGTACATCGTTTATCCTTTCTCTTTCTCATATCATTTACAATTCAAAATAAAACAAATACTGCTGGATAATTCCCGCCACACCCTTGTAGCGCTCAAAATCAAAGCCGTCACTATAATATTTGTCCAAAAGCTGCTTTACATGCGTATCTATCGGAAACGCATCCACATGATGCAAACCGAAAAGGCATATGCAGTTCGCCACCTTTTTGCCAATTCCTTTGCGAGTAAGCAGGCTTTCCATCGCCTCATCATAGCTCATTTTACGCAGATTATCAAGCCAGTCAGGATTATTAGCGCCATACTCATATATTTCCTTCAGATACGGTGCCCTATAGCCAAAGCCCATGCTCCTGTCATCAAACACCTCATCCGGTACCTCAAGAGGCTTGGGAAATGTATACAGTTCTTCCCCCTCTGCACTGCCGTCTATTTTATGTCCGCACCGCCTGCAAAGTAAATCCACACTGTTTGTGATTCGCTTTATGTTATTATTCTGGGAAATCATAAAAGTAACAATCATCTCCCACAAATCCTGCCTCAAAATGCGCACACCACTGCCATATGCATATGCCTCCTTCAGATGCGCGTCATCTCCGTCTGCTATAAGCTTTGCAATCCCCGCATAATCCGTATCCATATCCAGATAGCTTTTCCATATATTGTTCCAGTCTGCCTCATCACAGTCCAGCTCAAACTCATTCCCATCCTGTTTAATCCGAAGTGCCCTGTCAAATGCCACTACAGTGTATTCGTTTTCTCCTGTATTCTTCCATCTGAAGCACTGACCACTGTCAGCAATCTGTTTTAAATCCAGATTATCTATTTTCGTCTTGTACATATCTGTTTGTCTATCCTCTTTTATTGTAGCTATACTCGTAACTATTCAGAACCATCCCACACACATTCTAAAAAGCCGGTCTTTCTGTGGCTTATTGTACCACGGATAGACCGGTTTGTGTGAAATATATTTGGATTATTATACCAGCTCAGGAATTTTATAGCCCGCCTTGCTCATCGCTTTTTCAAATTCATCAAGTGACATCTCTGCCTTCTCGGCACCTCTTTTTGCAGAATAGTCTCCCTCCTGTACTGAAAGATAAATTTCAAAAAGACGGCCCTGCTGCATTCCCTCCTGAATGCCACGCTTTTTATGGTCATCCCATGCCTTACACATATTTACCACCTCTTCCTTTTCATCATACTTAATGTCAGTTCCTACAAATAGATTGATAGCTGCTACTGTCTCAACGTCAACCCTTGTGAAGGTTTCGTCCTTTGTAATTAAATCATTCAGCTTTTCCTCATCTGACGCATTTTTCAATAACTCAAACAATGGCCTGAGCCCTGTCTCGAACTTGGAAAAGTCTGTAATTTCCAGTGGATTCAGCAAATTAATCCTATAATCGTTGATGAACGGGAGTATTCTTTCATCCATCTGTGGCATCATCTCTACAAGGCTTCTTGGCCCATCCCACTGTGTAGTTCCAAGATACAGTGTGATTGTAACCACCGGCGTCAGCTTATCATCAAGTGTAAATCCTGACAAAAACTCGTCTGAAGACTTGTAATCCTTATTTTTCCGGTGACGTTTCTTTGCCTCGTTGACCTGCTCTCCGTAATTCAATGCATCATAAATCATAGTTTTAACAGGCATCGCATAATGAATGTCTGTCTGCGCCTCTGCTCCAATTAAGATAACATACATTTGCCCTGTATGCTTCACGGAAACACTTTTTAGCAAATCTCTCCATTTCTGCTTAACAATCTGCTTCCTATCAATACCGAAAACGGATAACACCTCTGTAGTATCACATTCCTTTAAATTCTCCGGTTTGATAACCTTCTCTCCGTCAAACAATACATAATTACAGATTTCACTAAACCTCGTATTGTCCGACAAATACTCCTTTGCCTTCGAGTCCTTTGTACCCAAATTAACCTCCTCTTCTTGTGCGAGCAGGAAAATCTGAAGTCGAATAAAAATACTGTATACTTATGCTTTCCACGTATATAATGTGTACAATAATCCCTTATATAAAAGCCGGCAAAATCCCCACAACCCGCTTTTCTCGCAATGTTTTCACATCTGACATTTCAATTTTCCTGCTATTAACTGGTAACATAAAGCATTGAAAATTTCCATGTCTTTGTCGAAAAATGCGAAGTGGTCTGCCCTCTTCAAAGTGATACGCACCGGTAAAAATATGCTGTGGTGTCGTATTTACAGAAATATAATGCTTTGAGTTGATTGTAGCACAGGAAGGACAGTTTGTCATCAAATTTCTCTCTAAAAGACAAGGGTAAAAGACGAGAGTCTAAAATGAATATATGCTTACTTTTTATTCTCTAATCAAACCCTTATTACACAAAAACCGCGCAAGCCAATCTCCTCCGATGCACTTGCGCGATTTCGTCTGATATACACATACCAAAATTATTATTTACATTTGCTACAGCATTTGACTGTTTTATACATTCTCAATCTCTGTCTTATACTTTTCAAGAATCATATTCTGGATATTCTCGCGTGTGGCAGAGTTAATCGGATGGGCTATATCCCTGTACTCGCCATCGTTTGCCTTACGGCTTGGCATGGCGATGAAAAGTCCCTTTTCTCCTTCGATTACCTTGATGTCATGTACCACGAATTCATCATCGATTGTGATTGACACAACCGCCTTCATCTTGCCTTCTTTTTCTACCTTACGAATTCTGATGTCTGTAATCTGCATATTTTTGTCCCCCTGGTCTGTTTTTAAATTACATATCTTACATTTTTTTCTTTTACTATCATGACTCCATCCTCACCACAATAACAGGTGTTTGGATTGATGGTTCCGCGGCTCTCTACGATGCAATTTTCGAGGTGCACATTGTCGCCTATGTAGACGTCATTGAGTATCACGCAGTTCTTCACTGTGGTGTTTTTGCCCACAAATACCTGCTTGAAAAGCACCGAATCCTCCACGCTGCCGTTTATGATACAGCCACTTGATACAAGGCTGTTTGAAATGTCTGAGCCCGGATTAAACTTGGCCGGTGGCAGGTCGTCCACCTTTGAGCAGATGGTCGGCTCCTCCCTGAAGAAATAGCTTCTGACGTCAGGTCTTAAGAAATCCATATTGGTCTTGAAGTATGCATCAATATCGGCGATATTGTTCCAGTATGAATTTATCTTGTAGCCATATATTTTCTTTACATTTTTGTAGCGCACGAGGATATCATTTACGAAATCGAATCTGTTTTCCTCAGCTGCCGCCTCCAAAAGCTCTATGAGCTGTCGTCTCCTGATGACATAGATACCTGTGGAAATGGTATTGGATGAAGCCTCGATTGGTTTTTCATCAAACTCTGTGATTCTTGACTCATCATCCATGCGTACCACACCAAAACGGCTGACATCGTCGTTGTACATCATGTCCTTGCATACCACTGTAATGTCTGATTTTTTCTCGATGTGAAAATCAAGCACTCTGTTGAAATCCAGCTTGTATACACAGTCACCGCTGCTGATGATGACATATGGCTCATGGCGTCTCTTGAGAAAATCAATATTCTGATACATCGCATCTGCCGTGCCCCTGTACCAGTCACTGTTGTCCGCTGTGACTGTAGGTGTAAAGAGGAATAAGCCTCCCTGCTTTCTGCCAAAATTCCACCATTTTGCTGAGCTTAAATGCTCATTCAGTGAGCGTGCATTGTACTGGGTCAGTACTGCGACAGTCTGTATATGCGAGTTTGACATGCTGCTGAGCGCAAAATCTATGCTTCTGAAGCTGCCTGCTACCGGCAGGGCCGGTACTGCTCGTTTTGCTGTCAGTTCCTTCATCCTATTATTGTTGCCGCCGGCCAAAATTATTCCTATTGCCTTCATTTTCCGTCACCTGCCTTGATAATAACTTCTCCGCCCTCAAGCACACCGTCTTTGTAATCCTCTTCGTATGTAACACCGGAGATTGCTGTATTTTTGCCTATCTTTACCCCGTCCGGTATCACAGAATCTTCTCCTATAGTGACCAGCCCAAATGAGTATATGCTCTCATTTAGTACGTTCGGCTTCTCCTGTCCGAAGCCAAGTGTCACATTGTCGCCCACCTTGCAATTTTCGGCAATGATGGACTTGTCTATCGTGACATTGGAGCCTATCTCTGTGTCACACATGATGATGGAATCACGTATTACTGCGCCTCTTCCAATCTTGACGTTGGCACCTATAACAGAATGCTCCACATGACCATAGCATTCACAGCCCTCACCCATGATGCTTCGCTCCACATGACCTCCTTTGGCTATATAAAGTGGCTCGATTGCATCATTCTTTGTGTAAATCTTCCAATACTCCTCGTACAGATTGAACTCCGGAATGAGGTCCACAAGCTCCATATTGGCCTCCCAGTATGAGCCCAGTGTACCTACGTCCTTCCAGTATCCGTTGAACTCGTATGCAAACATACGTCTGTCGTTTTCAAAGCAGTATGGTATGACATGCTTGCCAAAATCACAGTTTTCCTGATCCTTTAGTGCAAGTAAGGCTTCCTTTAGCACCGGCCATGAGAATATGTAAATACCCATTGATGCGAGATTGCTGCGCGGATGAACCGGCTTTTCCTCAAATGCATTGATGCGCTTATCATCATCGGCTATGACGATACCAAATCGGCTGGCCTCCTCGATAGGCACCGGCATGGTTGCTATGGTCACATCTGCATTGTTTTCCTTGTGGAAATCAAGCATCACCTCATAGTCCATCTTGTAAATATGGTCTCCTGACAGTATCAACACATAGTCCGGGTTGTAACTGTCTATATACCTCATATTCTGGTAGATTGCATTGGCTGTACCTGTGTACCACTCGCTGTTGCCACTCTTCTCATAAGGAGGCAGTATTGCCACTCCTCCATTATTCCTGTCGAGATCCCACGGAATACCTATTCCGATGTGGCTGTTAAGTCTGAGTGGCTGATACTGTGTAAGTACACCCACTGTATCAATGCCTGAATTGATGCAGTTGCTAAGCGGAAAATCTATGATTCTGTACTTTCCACCAAACGAAACTGCCGGTTTTGCTACGTTCGCTGTCAGAACACCAAGTCTGCTGCCTTGACCGCCTGCTAAAAGCATGGCTATCATTTCTTTCTTAATCACGTTATCACTCCTCGTCTGTCCTAATTTTTGTTGTGCCATCCGGTCCCCACCACTTGTTTCTGTAATAACCGTATCTGTAATGTTTCCATATAAATTACAGTTACTGCTATATACTTTAAACCCATCAAATTCATATGGTCCGGATGAATTATTTTTATAAAAAAAATTATACCACAGCCGCATTATCACTTCAACATTTTTCACAAAATCAAATAATATTTTTCTTTTTTTTCGACATTTTGCACAAGTGTCATTTATCGTATATCTGTTTAACCTGCTATGGTCCTTATCATTTGAAAGTCATGCCTGCTTTCACCTTATTTTTCCTTTGCAAATACTATATTTAGTTGTATAATTAATATAAAGTAACTATTCAGAACAAGAAAATCTGTTGCTTACATGCAATCATGACGCATCGGCTTTTTGTTCTCAGCGATTCTTAATAGTTACAATATAAATTATAATAAATCAGGCAGGTAAAATTAATGTATAAAATAGATTTCAGCAAACCAATACACATCCATTTCATAGGCATCGGCGGTATCAGCATGAGCGGTCTCGCAGAGATTCTGCATGAGGAGGGCTTTACAATTTCCGGCTCCGATTCAAAGGAATCAGACCTCACAAAAACTCTTGCGGCCAAGGGCATAAAAGTCATATATGGCCAGAGCGCAGACAATATCACCTCCGGTATCGACCTGGTGGTTTACACTGCTGCTATCCACGAAAGCAATCCTGAGTTTGCCGCAGCAAAGGCAGCCGGTATTCCAATGCTTACCAGAGCCGAGCTTCTCGGACAGATTATGGACAATTACGATTATTCTATCGCTGTAGCCGGCACACACGGCAAGACTACCACCACATCCATGATCAGCGAGATTCTTCTCGCCGCTCAGACAGATCCTACCATTTCCGTAGGAGGTATTTTGTCATCTATCCACGGCAATCTGCGTGTGGGCGATTCAGAGTACTTCATCTCTGAGGCGTGTGAGTACACAAACAGCTTTTTGAATTTCAGACCACGCTACAGTATTATTTTAAATATTGAGGCTGAACATCTGGATTTCTTCAAGGATATCAACGACATCAGACATTCCTTCCACGAGTATGCATCAAACACTCTCGCAGGCGGTGCTACCATCATCAATGGTGAGATTGACCGCTATGAAGAGATTGTCGCAGGTCTTCCTCAGAAGATTATCACCTATGGCTTTGATTCAAAATATGATTTCTATCCGGAAAATATAACCTATGACGATAAAGCTTGTGCATCTTTTACAGCTATGAGACAGGGTAGTCCACTTTTCGACGTAAAACTCTCTGTTCCGGGCGCTCACAATGTAAGCAATGCGCTCGCAGCCATAGCTTTATCCACCACACTCGGTCTCGATGAGGAGTCTATCCTCACCGGCCTTGACAAATTTGGCGGTGCTGACAGACGTTTCCAGTACAAGGGCAAGGTAAACGGCGTCACAATCATTGATGACTACGCTCACCATCCAACCGAGATCCGCGCAACACTGACAGCTGCACAAAAATATCCACATGACAGGCTTGTCCTTTGCTTCCAGCCACACACCTATTCCAGAACCAAGGCATTCTTAAATGATTTTGCCGATGTTCTTTCAATGGCAGATGTTGTGGTGCTTGCTGATATCTATGCTGCGCGTGAGCAGAACACATATGGTATCTCATCTAAGGATATCCTGGATTTATTGCTCGAAAAAGGTGTGAATGCGCACTATTTCCCATCATTTGAGGAAATCGAGAAATTTTTATCAGAAAATTGTGTAAACGGTGACCTGTTGATAACAATGGGTGCCGGAAATGTAGTAGAAATCGGCGAAGACCTGCTTAAAAAATAAGTTATCCACGTTATCCACATACAAAATGTTAACAACTCTCATTTTGTGTGTGGATTTTTTAAATAATTTTCAACAGCTTATATACCCTGTGATACATTGATTTTTCAATTATTTTACACAGTTATCCACGTTATCCACATTTTTTTGTGGACTCGGAAAGCCCGAGTTTACAAGGCTTGTAGCACTTTTACCATCTTCACACGGTTAAAATATTGTGCTATAATTGCTCACAGGTTAAGCGAAAGAGAGTTTTTTATATGACAGCGATAAACATTAGCAGTGACATAGCAACATCATTCACTACTGTGTCAGATATTTTTATAGATCAATACATGCCAAAGGCAAACGGTGAGTTTGTCAAGGTATACCTTTATCTGCTCCGTGCGACAGGCTCCGGGGCAGGCATAGCAACTATTTCAGAGATTGCCGATCATTTCAGCAATACTGAAGCCGACATCATACGTGCCCTCAATTACTGGGCCTCTGAGGGCATTTTGCAGGTGCAAACCGGCTCTGATGGTCAGATTATTGGAATCAACCTCTGCAGTCTTTCTGTATCCGGTATGCAGGCTGCTCAGAGTAATATACAAAGCGCTGTGGCTGATAATGCCGCGCAGAATAATTTGCAAAACAGCGTAGTTAATAATGCTGCACAGAATATTTTGCAAAACAGCGTGGTTAATAATGCTGCACAGAATATTTCTACCGTGAATACTCGGATGCATGATTCTGTTGTGGAAAAGCTTAAGAGCCAGACTCCTGACAAAGCTGCTTCTTCACAGAAGGAATACACACTTGATGAGATTAAGGAGTTTAGAAAGAATCCTGACATTTCAGAGCTTTTCTTTATTATAGAGACATATCTGAAGCATACGCTCTCATCCACAGACACCAATATGGTGCTCTACTGGCTGGACGAGCTTCATTTTTCTACCGACCTGGTAGAATATCTCGTAGAGTACTGCATTACCAAAGGACATTCAAGCCTTCGTTACATGAACAAGGTCGCTCTCGGCTGGGCCGATGCCGGCATAAAGACCGTAGACCAGGCAAAGGACGATGCAGCCGCTCACTCACAGATTTACTATTCTGTAATGAAGGCTCTAGGCATCACAGGCCGCAATCTGGTTGACTCTGAGGTGTCACTCATCAACAAATGGGTCGGCGAATACGGTTTCGATATAGAGCTTGTAAAAGCCGCCTGCAGTAAAACCATTTCAGCTATCCAGAAGCCAAGCTTCGAGTACACAGACTCGATACTCGCGAACTGGAGGAAAAAGGATGTACATACATTAAAGGATGTTGAAGTGCTTGATGCCAACTTTGCCAAGGCCAATAAAGCCTCTGCTACCGGCTCATCACAAGGCACAAATGCTGCAAACGGTTCCTCAAAACCAAAAAGCAATAATTCAAGTTCCAAGAATAAATTTAACAACTTCAATCAGCGCAACAATGATTACGACAAGCTGGAGAAGCTGTTTCTGAATTCTACGGTATGATTTTTCAAGTTAGATTTACACATCCCAAGGAGGATATATGGCACTTACCAATGCTCAATATGATGAGATAATGCGAGGCTACGATAAACGCCAGCTTCAGAACAAATACATACATGACAAGCGTATTGAGGAAGCCTATCGCAAGGCGCCCCGCCTCAGGGAAATTGATTCAGAGATAGCATCAGCCTCAGTCAGACAGGCCTACAGGCTCATGGATGGTGATGAGAATGCTCTTGCCACTTTACGCCTTGCAATCGAGGACTATAAGGAGGAGCGTGCTGCACTGCTATCCACACTCGGATATCCTCTTGATTATTTTGAGCCTATTTACACCTGTCCAGATTGCCATGATACCGGGTATATAGATGGTCAGAAATGTCATTGCTTCAAGCAGGCTATTATCAATACCGTTTATTCGCAGTCCAATATCAGAGAGATTTTGTCTCGTGAGAATTTTTCCACGCTCTCATTCGATTATTACTCAGATGAGCAGAAAAATCCTGCGACAGGGCTGTCTGCTCTTGCCACAGCAAAGCTTGCAGTGACGAACTGTCATGAATTTATAGACAATTTTGAAAACAAACCTAAAAACATATTTTTCTACGGTAATACCGGTGTCGGAAAGACTTTTTTATCTAATTGCATTGCAAAAGAGCTTTTAGATGCAGGTTACTCCGTAATTTACTTTACAGCATTCCAATTATTTGATATATTAAGCAAAGGTGTGTTTGAAAAGGATGCAGATGCCATCGCAGCGCACCAGAATATATTCGACTGTGATTTACTTATCATAGACGATCTCGGAACCGAGCTTTCCAACTCATTTACCACATCACAGCTTTTCCTTTGTGTAAATGAGCGCATACTGCGACAGAAATCTACTATTATTTCCACTAATCTGAATCTGGAGCAGATAGCAGATATTTACTCCGAGAGAACACTTTCAAGAATTTCAAGCAATTATAGTTTTATCAAGCTCTTTGGAGATGACATACGAATTAAAAAGCGTCTTTCCAAATAACGCTTTTTATATTATATATTTAGTTTATTTATTATATGGTTATATGGAGGAATAACAATGCCAAACGATGAGAGAATTTTGGAGACTATGCCAACCGGTACACTTGGACTTGTTGCAACCGACAGTTGTATAGGTCTTGCCCAGAAGGTAGATGCATACTTACAGGGCTGGAGAGAGCACAGAGAGCACCAGCATGCTAACGAGAGTGCTTTCAAGGACTACTACAAAAACAGCTACATTATCAAGCCTTCTACACCTAGATTCGGTTCCGGCGAGGCTAAATGTGTTATCAACCAGTCAGTTCGTGGTTATGATCTGTACATCATGGTAGATGTAACAAACTACAGTCTTACCTATACAGTATGCGGTCAGACAAACCACATGTCACCTGATGACCACTACGCAGACTTAAAGCGTGTTATCGCTGCAGCCGGCGGAAAAGCAAGAAGAATCACAGTTATCATGCCTTTCCTTTATGAGAGCCGTCAGCACAGACGTACAGGCCGTGAGTCTCTTGACTGTCCATTGGCTCTTCAGGAGCTTATCAACATGGGTGTAGACAATATCATCACCTTCGATGCTCATGACCCTCGTGTGGTAAATGCTATTCCTCTGAACGGCTTTGAGAATGTAATGCCTTCTTACCAGTTCATTAAGGGCATTTTAAAGAACGTAAAGGATATCACTATTGATGCTGACCATCTTATGATTATCTCTCCTGATGAGGGCGCTACAAACCGTGCTATCTACCTTGCAAACGTACTCGGAGTAGACATGGGTATGTTCTACAAACGTCGTGATTACAGCCGTATAGTTGACGGACGTAACCCTATCGTAGCTCATGAGTTCCTCGGAACAAATGTGGAGGGTAAGGATGTTCTTATCATCGATGATATGATTTCTTCCGGCGAGAGTATGATAGATACAGCAAGAGAGCTCAAGAAGCGTAAAGCTAACAGAATCTTTGTTGTTTCTACATTCGGTCTCTTTACAAACGGCTTCGCTTCATTTGACAAAGCCTACGAGGAGGGTCTCATCTACAGAGTAGTTACAACAAACCTTATCTACCAGTCACCGGAACTTCTCTCTAAGGAGTACTATATCAGCTGTGACATGAGCAAATACATCGCATACCTCATTGATACATTAAACCACGACTGTTCTATCAGTGATCTTCTCTCACCATATGACAGAATCAAGAAGTGTGTTCAGAAGTACAATGACGAGCAGGCTGCAGCAAAGAATAAATAATTAATCGTATTAATCGAAAAGCAGTGTGAAATTAATATATACCCCTCTTACTGGATATCCAGTGAAAGGGGTATTTTTATGCGTTACAGTTACGAATTCAAACCAAAGGCAGTCGAACTATACATGCAAATAAGACGCATCAGTTTTTCTCAAAGTTTAGAATAATTATCTTAGTAATATAAAAAACCAGAGAAGTGAGTGTCATCCACTCAAATCTCTGGTTTTATTTAGTCTAAGATTTATACCGATTAAATATTAAACTAACTCAAGGAGAACCTCTAAAGCTCCGTCACCTTTACGCTGTCCAATCTTAACGATTCTTGTGTAACCACCGTTACGATCAGCATACTTAGGAGCGATCTCATCGAATAACTTGTTTGTTACATCGATAGTCTTTGTTCCCTTCTTTGTGCCGTCAGACTCTTTAGCTGTGTAAAGAACCTTAAGCATCTGTCTTCTGGCATGAAGACGTGAAGCAGAATCCTTCTTGATCTTCTTCTCTACTTCGTCATAAACAGTAACTTTCTTTCCGTCTACAACCTCTTTTACTCTCTTGCCATCTTTGTCCTTGCGGGCAACCTTAGCTGTTACAGTAACCTCTTCGAAGTTGTCTTTCTCTTTTACTGCTAATGCGATAAGACCCTCAGCGATCTTACGAACCTCTTTAGCCTTAGCCTCTGTAGTAACGATCTTTCCGTTAACAAGAAGCTGTGTAACCTGACCTCTGAGTAAAGCCTTTCTCTGGCTTGATGTTCTGCTTAACTTACGATATTTTGCCATTTTAATTTCCTCCATTTGTGGGACATCCGGTCACGCTCTTCGGTCTTACTGCCAGACATCGTATCTTGTTGTGATAAAGCTTTGCCTTATTTCAAAAAGCAAATGCTCAAATCAGTTGCCACTCATGTATCAGACACGGTCACGCTCTTTGGTCTTACTGGCCCTGCCGCTATGAGTTTTGTCACACATAAACATAAATATGATATTTAAAATTTATATATGACCAATTTATTTAGAAGAATCAGTGCAAGGATTATTCGAATGAATTATTCCTCAGTCTGATTTAACTCTAAACCTAATTCTTTTAATTTTGCTAAAACTTCCTCTAAAGACTTGCGACCAAGGTTACGAACCTTCATCATGTCCTCAGGTGTTCTATTGATAAGCTCTGCAACAGTGTTGATTCCTGCACGCTTTAAGCAGTTGTATGAACGAACTGAAAGCTCAAGCTCATCGATGTTCATCTCAAGAACCTTCTCCTGAGCATCGTTTTCCTTCTCGACCATAACGTCAACCTGCTGTGCTGCCTCTGAAAGATCGATGAACAGATTTAAGTGCTCACTTAATACCTTAGCTGCAAGGCTGACTGCCTCGTCCGGCTCCAATGTACCATTTGTAAATACATCTAATGTAAGCTTATCGTAATCTGTAACCTGACCTACACGGGTATTCTCTACAGTAAGATTAACACGCTCAACAGGAGTGTAGATTGAATCTACAGCAAGAACTCCGATTGGTGTATCCTCGTTCTTGTTCTTCTCTGCTCCGACATAACCTCTGCCGTTAGTGATTGTAAGCTCCATGTAAAGCTTAGAATCTGCTCCACCATTCAAGTGTGCAATCTCTAACTCAGGATTCAAAATCTCGATATCTGAATCAACCTGAATATCGGCTGCTGTAACAACGCCTTCACCTTCGAATTCGATATATGCAACCTTTGGTTCATTTGTAGAACTATTATTGCGAATTGCAAGGTTCTTGATATTCATGATGATTTCTGTAACATCTTCCTTAACACCAGGAATAGAGCTGAATTCATGTAAAACACCATCAATCTTGACCTGGCTTACTGCAGCGCCCGGTAAAGAAGAAAGCATGATACGTCTTAAAGAGTTTCCAAGTGTTGTACCGTAACCTCTCTCTAATGGCTCTACAACAAATCTGCCATATGTCTTGTCTTCTGAAATTTCTGCGATTTCAATTTTTGGTTTTTCAAAATCGAACACTTCAAATTCCCTCCTTCTCGGGTATCGTTGTTATATGTTATCAAAGAGTGGATAAGCCGGGAAATAAATCCCCGGCAAATCAACCTAATTTTACTTAGAATATAACTCGACGATGAGCATCTCATCTACAGGAACATCAATCTGCTCACGTGTAGGTAAGTCTTTTACAGTTCCCTGTAATTTCTCAGCATCTACGTCTAACCACTCCGGAACGATTCTTCCGCCAGCTACCTCGACGATATCTTTCATTCTCTGAGTATTCTTTTTGCTCTCTTTAATTTCGATAACATCGCCAGCCTTTACAAGGTATGAAGGGATGTTAACAACTTTTCCGTTTACTGTAACGAACTTGTGATCAACGATCTGTCTAGCTTCTTTTCTTGTTCTTGCGAAACCAAGACGGAAGATTACGTTGTCAATTCTTGACTCAAGGATTGTCATAAGGTTAAGACCTGTTAATCCTTTCATCTGATCTGCTTTCTTGTAGTAGTTACGGAAAGGCTTCTCTAAAACACCATAAATGAATTTAGCTTTCTGCTTTTCTCTTAACTGAAGTCCGTACTCAGACACCTTTCTGTTTGCTCTTGTAAGGTTTCTTCTAGACTTCTTATCATATCCTAAATAACTTGGCTCTAAACCAAGTGATCTGCATCTCTTAAGTACAGGTACTTTATTAACTGCCATTTTAATCTATACCTCCTGATTAGACTCTTCTACGTTTTGGTGGACGACATCCATTGTGAGGTACCGGAGTAACGTCTCTGATTGATGTAACCTCAAGACCACATGCTGAAAGGGCACGGATAGCTGCCTCTCTTCCTGAACCTGGTCCCTTAACGAATACGTCAACTGTCTTTAATCCATGGATTAAAGCTGCCTTTGTAGCTGTTTCTGCTGCCATCTGTGCAGCATATGGAGTAGATTTCTTTGAACCTCTAAATCCAAGACCACCGGCACTTGCCCATGATAAAGCATTTCCTTCAGCATCTGTTAAAGTAACGATTGTGTTATTGAAAGATGCCTGAATATGTGCCTGTCCGCGTTCAACGTTTTTCTTTACACGCTTTTTAGTTGTTTTCTTTGCAACATTCTTAGCCATATTTAAACTAACCTACTTTCTACTTTCTAAACTTTATTTAAGTTATAATGAAGCTCTGCTTCTTCGTCCGCAGAACTAAACGCACACTACGTTCAAGTGGCGTTTTCACTTATTATCTAAGTGATTATTTCTTCTTGTTTGCTACTGTTCTCTTAGGACCCTTGCGAGTTCTTGCATTAGTCTTTGTCTTCTGACCACGAACTGGAAGTCCCTTTCTATGACGGATACCACGATAGCATCCAATTTCCTGAAGTCTCTTGATATTTAAAGCGATTTCTCTTCTTAAATCACCTTCAACTGTCATTGTCTCGTCGATAACAGCGCTGATTCTCTTAACCTCGTCATCTGTAAGATCTCTAACACGAGTGCTTGGATCAACATTAGCTGCTTCAAGGATACGGTCTGCACTTACTCTTCCGATTCCGTAGATGTAAGTTAAGCCGATTTCTACACGTTTTTCTCTTGGTAAATCTACACCTGCAATACGAGCCATGTGTGTTTACACCTCCATAATTTTTAGTTATTTACTATAGTAACGATACATCTGCAACTTGACGTATACTCTCCGAAACACATATGCATCTACAGCTACGGTTGCACGTCCTGAAATGTGTGTAGCCATATGCGCTCCCATATTTGCATTTTGTTCCATATCACTCGGTATTATAATATGAAACCAGAATGCCTCTGTTTATTATGAACAGCGATGATAAATATCTCGCTGCAGCCGCACATAATGATGTGAAAAAAGGTTTAATAAACCAAACGCACAAATAACAGGGTCAAATATTTGTACTAATTAACCCTGTCTCTGCTTATGCTTTGGATTCTCACAGATAATTCTGATGCTTCCTTTTCTCTTGATAACTTTGCACTTTTCGCAAATAGGTTTAACTGATGATCTTACCTTCACAGCAAATCCTCCTTTCTCTATAAAAGTCCTTTTCAGGTACTTTTCCAAAAGTGTCCAGATAGCATTATACACGGACACTTAAGGGAAGTCAATATATTTTTTTAAAAAATTATCTGTAAAAATTACTTATCTCTCCAGATAATTCTGCCCTTTGTCAAATCGTATGGTGACATTTCAATTGTTACCTTATCTCCCGGTAAAATTCTGATGAAATTCATACGAAGCTTTCCACTGATTGTAGCTAAAATCTGGTGTCCGTTCTCAAGCTCTACCTTAAAAAACGCATTTGGTAACTTCTCAACTACAACACCTTCAACTTCGATAACGTCTGCTTTTGACATTTTGATTCCTCCTGTAAATAAATCCTTGGGTTTCGTTATGATTATTATTAGATTAGCTCCAGAAATCCGGCTGCTTTTTCATCCTCTGTCAGAGAAAGTATCTCCGGCTTTCCTTTTGTAATAAGTATGGTATTTTCATAGTGTGCCGACAACGATAAATCCTCAGTAACCACTGTCCATTCGTCATCCATCCACACCACATGCGGTGAACCTGCATTAATCATTGGCTCAACCGCCAGTGTCATGCCCGGCTTAAGTCTGAGCCCTTTTCTAAAGCCCTGTGGTCTGAAGTTTGGCACCTCAGGATCCTCATGTAAATGGCTTCCTATGCCATGACCTACAAGGTCATATACAACTCCGTATCCAAAAGACTCGGCAAGCTGCTGTATGGCTCCTGAAATATCATACAGTCTGTTTCCCGCAACTGCATTCTTTATTCCTGCAAAAAAACTGAGACGTGTTCTTTCTATAAGAAGTCTTGCTTCCTCTGAAATCTCTCCTACGCCTACTGTTCTGGCTGCGTCTGAGTGGTATCCTTTGTAGATAACACCAGCATCAAGGCTCACGATATCGCCCTCCTGTAAGATACGCTCATCAGTCGGGATACCATGTACAACCTCCTCGTTTACTGAAACACATATGGAGGCCGGATATCCGCAATATCCTAAGAAAGACGGCTCGCATCCATAACTACGAATCATTTCTTCGCCCAGCCGGTCCACATCCTTAGTGGACATTCCCGGTTTGATTTCTTTACCGAGCTGCTGATGAACGGCCGCCAGAATCCTGCCGGCCTCCCTCATCAGCTCTATCTCATGCTCTGATTTTATAGTTACAGACATTATTATTCACCTAAAATACCTACAATGGCTGAAAAAACTTCATCCATAGGCTTTGTTCCGTCTACAGACTTTAAAATGCCCTGCTTGTCATAATACTCGATAAGTGGCTGTGTCTGCTCATGATATACAGCCAAGCGCTTCTGAACTGTCTCAGGCTTATCATCATCTCTGAGTACTGTGTCAGCGCCACATGCATCACATTTGCCCTCAACCTTTGTTGGGTTGAAAACGATATGATATGTTGCACCACAATTGAGGCAGGCTCTTCTTCCACCCATACGGTTAACAATGTTCTCATCAGGAACATCTACATCGATGGCATAATCCATCTTCTCCCCAATCTTTGTGAGAGCATCATCAAGCGCCTTTGCCTGTGGAATTGTTCTTGGGAAACCGTCTAATACAAATCCGTTTTTGCAATCATCCTGCTGTATTCTATCCATAACAAGGTCACAGGTAAGCTCATCCGGAACAAGTGCTCCCTGATCCATATAAGTCTTTGCCTTCTTACCAAGCTCTGTTCCGTTCTTGATGTTTGCACGGAATATATCTCCTGTAGAGATATGTGGTATAGAATATTTTGCAGCTATCTGTTTTGCCTGTGTACCTTTACCGGCACCAGGTGCCCCTAACATGATGATCTTCATAAAAATTTTCTCCTTTTATACAAAACTTGTTGATAGCACGAATGGAGATACTGAATTCAGTATCTCCAATGTACAATTAATCATCTAAAAATCCTTTATAGTATCGAACTCTCATCTGTGATTCAATTTGCTTCAATGTCTCAATAACAACTCCGACAATGATGATGATTGAAGTTCCACCAAAGGATACATCTGCGTTGAATACTCCATTGAAGAATATCGGAACAAATGCGATAAACGCAAGTCCAATAGCTCCAATAAATACAATGTAGTTTAATATCTGATTTAAGTAATCGCTGGTTGGCTTTCCAGGTCTGATACCTGGTATAAAGCCACCTGAACGCTTCATATTGTTTGCAATCTCAAGCGGATTGAATGTAATGTTTGTGTAGAAATAAGCAAATGCTATAATCAACACAATGTAAACAATAAGTCCGATTGAATATATTGGCTCTTTTGGATCACACCAGTTAGACTGTGATAATCCTTTTAATATCTTAGAGCCTATTCCATTTCCATTGCCTTTTCCAAGGAAACTGGCAATGATAACAGGTGTCTGCATAAGAGACTGTGCAAAGATTACCGGGATAACTCCACTGGTATTTACCTTTAATGGAATACATGTCTGCTGACCGCCCATCTGCTTGTTGCCTCTTATTTTGCTTGAGTACTGTACAGGAATCTTGCGCTGTGCATCCTGAAGCAATACTACAAATACTACCATTGCAGCAATTATTGCTACTATGATAAGACCTGCAACAATCGCCTTTGGAATATTCGCTGCTGAAGCAATGAACTGTGACCAAAGTGTACTTAAATCCTCTGGAATACGTGAAATAATATTGATTGTCAATACTATTGATATTCCGTTTCCAACACCCTTTTCTGTAATACGCTCTCCAATCCACATAAGTACAGCTGAACCTGCTGTAAGTGAAGTAACGACCATAATAACAGTCAATGGTGTCTTTTCTGTAAGGTAATTTTGTCTGTAAAAACCAATTACCATCATGACTGACTCAAGAAGGCCTAATGCTATTGTAAGATAACGTGTTATCTCAACAATTTTCTTTCTGCCATCCTCGCCATCGCGTTGCATCTCTTCAAGCTTAGGTATAGCAATTGTAAGCAACTGCATAATGATTGAAGATGTAATGTATGGTGTAATATTCAGCGCAAATACTGACATCTGTGAGAATGATCCACCTGTTATAGCATCAACAAAGCCTAAACCATCTGCTGATTTACTGTTTAACCAACTCTGAAATACGGAGCCCTTGACACCAGGAATCGGAAGCTCGCTTCCGATTCTGATGACAATAAGCATCATGAATGTAAAAAGGATTCTATTACGGACATCCTTTATTTTAAACGCATTACGGAGTGTTTTAAGCATTAGATCACCTCTGCTTTTCCACCAAGAGCTTCGATTTTCTCTTTTGCACTAGCACTGAAAGCGTTAGCCTGAACTGTAAGCTTCTTAGTAAGTTCTCCATTTCCAAGAATCTTTACGCCATCTCTAGGATTCTTAACGATTCCAGCCTCGATTAATGTCTCAACTGAAACTACTGCATCGTTATCGAATCTCTCAAGAGCTGAAAGATTTATAGGTACGATTGTAAGAGTGTTTCTATTCTTGAAACCTCTCTTAGGCAATCTTCTATATAATGGCATCTGTCCACCTTCGAAACCAGGTCTTGGAGCTCCTGAACGAGCCTTCTGTCCCTTGTGTCCCTTACCAGCAGTCTTACCGTTTCCTGAGCCGTGTCCACGACCTCTTCTGAAATTATCACTATGAACTGAACCCTCAGCCGCTTTTAAATTAGATAAATCCATCACGGTACCTCCTTATTTTATTCTTAAACTTCTTCTACTTTTACGTATGGTGCTACTTTGCGAACAGCTCCCTGTGTAGCTGCATTGTTTGGTAACTCTACAGTTTTGCCTAACTTAGTAAGACCAAGAGCCTCAATAGTCTTCTTGTTCTTAGGAACAGCACCGATTGTAGATTTGATTAATGTAACTTTAACTCTATCTGCCATTTTAGCGTTCCTCCTAACCTAAGATTTCTTCTACAGATTTACCACGAAGCTTTGCAACATCCTCAGGGCTTCTTAACTGCTTAAGAGCCTCGATAGTAGCAAGTACTACGTTCTGCTTGTTGTTTGATCCTAAAGACTTTGTACGGATATTCTGGATACCAGCGATCTCGCATACTGAACGTGCAGGACCACCAGCGATGATACCAGTACCTTCAGGAGACTTCTTTAATAATACGGAAGCACCTGTATATTTTCCTGTTACATCATGTGTAATAGAATTGTTCTCGTCTAACTTAACATTTACCATGCTCTTGATGGCGTCCTCTTTACCCTTGCGGATAGCTTCAGGAATTTCTGCTGCTTTTCCAAGACCTGCACCTACATGGCCGTTCTTGTCACCAACAACAACGAGAGCTGTGAATCGCATGTTACGTCCACCCTTAACAACCTTTGTTACACGCTTGATGTCAACTACCTGGTCAACTAATTCTAATTGACTAGCGTCAATGATTTCACGTTTCATGTTTGTCTCCTCCTAAAAATCTAAGCCAGCTTCTCTTGCTGCTTCAGCTAATGCTTTAACTTTTCCTGCGTAAATAAAACCGCCTCTATCGAAGACAACAGTTGAAATACCTTTATCTAATGCTTTCTTTGCGATTACAGTACCAAGCTTTGCTGCTGCATCTACGTTATTAGTCTTCTCGAGCTCTGCCTTGATATCCTTGTCAAGTGTTGATGCAGAAACGAGTGTATTTCCAACTGTATCATCAATAATCTGAGCATACATATGGTTATTACTTCTGAATACAGCTAAACGAGGACGCTGTGCTGTACCAGCAAGATGATTACGCATTCTGTTATGTTTCTTTACACGAACTTCTGTTCTTGATTTCTTACTAACCATTACTTGTCCACTCCTTTAATTATTTTTTACCAGTCTTACCAACTTTACGTCTAATAACCTCATCAGCATATTTGATTCCCTTGCCCTTATATGGCTCAGGTCTTCTCTTATCTCTGATCTCAGCTGCGTACTGGCCAACTTTTTCTTTATCGATACCCTTAATGATGATCTTGTTATCCTGAACTTCTGACTCAAGTCCTTCCGGATCCTCCATCTCAACCGGATGAGAATATCCTAAGTTAAGAGTAAGTTTCTTTCCAGCCTTAGAAGCTCTGTAACCAACACCGTTAACCTCAAGAGTCTTTGTATAACCCTCAGTTACACCAACAACCATGTTGTGGATAAGTGTTCTTGTTAATCCATGTAAGGATTTCATTTTCTTCAAATCATTAGGTCTTGTAACTACTACTTCTTCACCCTCTAATTTGATATCCATCTCTGATGGAAGAGTTCTCTCAAGAGTACCCTTTGGACCTTTTACAGTCACATGATTATTTTCTGCAATTTCAACTGTTACTCCAGCAGGAACTGCGATTGGCATTCTTCCTATACGTGACATGCCCGTACCTCCTATATTTTGATATTAGGTTAATAGTTATTTAGTATTTCTGACCTTGTGGTCAGGTTATACTTTAAGATGTTACTTGCTGTATCCCTACTATACATCATGGATGCATCGAATATGGATACGTGATGAAATATACTTAATATAAATTAAGATCTTTAGGGGTATGTTCTCTTCGCTAAGTTCAAGCTGCGTCTTACGACTTGCTTTCACTAATCTCAGAGAACGCCCTCGCACTAAATTCACACAGCGCGCAAGCGCTTGTGTTCATTAAGTTGCTTTCGGGCTACCAAACGAATGCTAAAACTTCGCCACCAACCTGAAGCTTTCTAGCCTCTTTATCAGTTACGATACCCTGGTTAGTTGAAAGAATAGCGATTCCAAGTCCACCAAGTACTGAAGGAATCTCATCCTTGCCTGCGTATACACGAAGACCTGGCTTAGAAATTCTCTTGATGCCTGTAATAACCTTCTCGTTCTTATCAGCACCATATTTTAATGTAACATGGATTGTCTTGATTTTTCCATCCTCAACGATGTCGTATTTCTCGATGAATCCCTCATCTACAAGGATTCCAGCGATTGCTACTTTAATCTTAGAAGCTGGGATGTCTACTGTATCATGTTTTGCAGTATTTGCGTTACGAATTCTTGTAAGCATATCTGCGATTGGATCACTTGTCATCATCATAATGAACGATATCCTCCTTAAATATGTTTGTTAATATAGTTATTTATAAAAACAGCTGTTGCTGAAAGGAAGTTCTCTTCGCACTAAGCTCACACAGCGCATATGCGCTTGTGTTCACTAAGTTGCTTTCAGGCTTACCAGCTAGCTTTTTTAACGCCTGGGATCTGTCCCTTGTATGCTAACTCACGGAAGCATACTCTGCAGATTCCGTATTTCTTTAAAACTGAATGTGGACGTCCACAAATTCTACAACGTGTATAAGCTCTTGTAGAGAACTTTGGTGCACGCTGCTGTTTGATTTTCATACTTGTCTTAGCCATTAGAATTCCTCCGATTATTTAGCGAATGGCATATTGAACTGTGCCAGTAACTCACGTGCCTCTTCGTCTGTCTTAGCAGTAGTAACGAAGATAATGTCCATACCACGAACCTTATCTACCTTATCATACTCGATCTCAGGGAAGATGATCTGCTCTTTAATTCCAAGGGCATAGTTTCCACGGCCATCAAATGCGTTAGGGTTAACACCTCTGAAGTCACGTACACGAGGTAATGCTAAGTTGATGAGACGATCTGCAAACTCGTACATCTTCTCACCACGTAATGTAACCTTACATCCGATTGGCATTCCTTCTCTGATTTTAAAGTTAGCTATAGCATTCTTTGCTTTAGTTGTAACTGCTTTCTGTCCTGTGATGGCTTCCATATCCTTAACGGCTGCCTCAAGAACCTTAGCGTTTTCCTTAGCTTCACCAACACCCATGTTAACTACGATCTTGTCAAGCTTTGGAATTTCCATTGCGTTTTTGTATCCGAACTTTTTGATCATTGCGTCCTTGATCTCATTTTCGTACTGTTCTCTAAGTCTACTCAATGTCTTAATCCTCCTCTCTCCAATTAGTCGATAACCTTGCCTGTTGATTTAGCAAAGCGAACTTTCTTATCTCCATCCATCTTGAATCCTACACGAGTAGGCTTTCCGTCATGGATGAGCATTACGTTGGAAGCATCAATTGGAGCCTCCTGATGAACGATACCGCCCTGCTGATTTGACATACTTGGTTTTGTATGCTTAGTAACCATGTTGATTCCCTCAACAAGAAGTGTATTGTTCTTTGCGTTTACGGCAATTACCTTGCCCTCATTGTTGATATCTTTTCCAGCGATAACCTTAACAAGGTCGCCTTTTTTGATTTTCATAGTTGCCATTGACGTTCCTCCTATAATACTTCCGGAGCCAGAGAAACAATCTTCATGAACTGTTTCTCACGAAGCTCACGAGCTACTGGTCCAAATATACGTGTTCCTTTTGGAGTTTTGTCATCTTTGATGATTACTGCTGCGTTCTCATCAAACTTTATATAAGATCCGTCTTTACGACGAGCACCTTTTACTGAACGAACTACTACGGCTTTAACTACATCGCCTTTTTTAACAACACCGCCTGGTGTTGCATCTTTAACAGTAGCAACGATTACATCACCGATGTTCGCATATCTTCTGGTAGATCCACCCATAACGCGGATAACAAGTAACTCTTTAGCGCCAGTGTTATCAGCAACCTTGAGTCTGCTTTCCTGCTGTACCATGCTTGTAGCCTCCTTTTATTATTTTGCTCTTTCCATGATTTCTACAAGTCTCCATCTCTTATCTTTAGATAAAGGTCTTGTTTCCATAACTCTGACTGTATCACCGATCTTTGCATCGTTTTTCTCGTCATGAGCTTTTAATTTATAAGTCTTCTTAACGATCTTGTTGTAAAGAGGATGTCTTACGTTATCTCTTACAGCTACAACGATTGTCTTATCCATCTTATCGCTTACAACAACACCAACACGTGTTTTTCTAAGATTTCTTTCTTCCACGGTCTAAAATCTCCTTTCTGATAGGATAAACTATTCTGCAGCCTTTGCAGTGATAACAGTCTGAATTCTAGCGATGTTCTTACGAACCTCTTTGATTCTTGCTGTGTTATCTAACTGGTTAGTTGCATTCTGGAATCTTAAATTGAAAAGTTCTTTTTTAGCATCAACGAGCTGTGCCTGTAACTGCTCTACGCTCTGTGCCTGTAACTCTTTAACGTATGCACTAGTTTTCATTTGACTCACCGCCTTCTAAATCTGCACGAGAAACTACTTTACACTTGCAAGGTAATTTGTGTGTAGCAAGACGTAAAGCTTCTTTAGCTACGTCTTCCGGTACTCCGGAGATTTCAAATAATACTCTACCTGGTTTTACTACAGCTACCCAATACTCAAGGGCACCCTTTCCTTTACCCATTCGAACACCCATAGGCTTATGTGTTACAGGTTTCTCTGGGAAAATCTTTATCCAAACTTTACCACCACGCTTGATGTAACGAGTCATAGCTACACGGGCAGCCTCAATCTGATTTGCTTTGATCCAGCATGGCTCAAGTGCTACAATACCGTACTCACCATTTGTGATCTTGTTTCCTCTTGTAGCTTTTCCTGCCATGGAACCACGGAACTGTTTACGATGTTTTACTCTCTTAGGCATTAACATAATTACTTAGCTCCTCCTTCCTTGTTTGCTTTTGTAGGAAGTACCTCGCCTTTGTAGATCCAAACCTTAACGCCAACCTTGCCGTAAGTTGTATCTGCCTCAGCGAATCCATAATCGATATCTGCTCTAATTGTCTGGAGTGGAGTAGTTCCATCATTGTATGTCTCTGTACGAGCCATATCTGCTCCGCCAAGACGACCTGAACATGTTGTCTTAATTCCTTTAACGCCGGCCTTCATAGCTCTTCCCATGCAAGACTTCATTGCTCTACGGAATGAAACACGGTTCTCAAGCTGTAAAGCGATGTTCTCAGCAACAAGCTGTGCATCCTTGTCCGGTCTCTTTACTTCTTTGATATCAACAACTAATTTCTTGTCTGTAAGCTTCTGAACCTCAGCCTTGATCTTCTCGATCTCAGCTCCGCCCTTACCGATTACAACACCCGGCTTAGCTGTATAAATGATAACCTTAACGCGGTCTGAAGCTCTCTCGATCTCAATCTTTGAAACACCAGCTGCGTATAATTTTTTCTTTAAAAATGTTCTGATATTATAATCTTCTACTAAGTAATCAGCGAAATCACCCTCTGCATACCATTTGGAATCCCAGTCCTTGATAACGCCAACTCTTAAGCCATGAGGATTAACCTTCTGTCCCATGATTGCCTCCTATCTTTCATCAAGCACGATTGTAATGTGGCTCATTCTCTTCTCGATTCTGTAAGCTCTACCCTGTGCTCTAGGATGAATTCTCTTCATTGTTGGTCCTTTATTTGCAAAACACTCTGCAACGTAAAGGTTCTCTGCCTTATAGTTCTTTTCCGGATAATTATTTTCTGCGTTAGCGATTGCTGACTCTAATAATTTCTTTACTAAGCTTGAAGCATATCTAGGATTGTATGTTACGATTGCAAGTGCTTCGTTAACACTCTTTCCACGAATAGCATCTAAAACGAAACAAGCTTTCTGTACAGACACTCTAGCATAAGATAACTTTGCTGAAGGTCTTGTATCTCTAACTTCATTTCTCTCTCTCTTGATTTTGGATCTATGTCCCTTTGCCATGGATGAAACCTCCTTTCAATAAATCTTATCTTACGCCTGATTTCTTCTCGTCTTTTCCATGTCCTCTGTAAGTTCTTGTTGCAACGAACTCACCAAGTTTATGTCCAACCATATCCTCTGTAACATATACAGGAACATGCTTTCTTCCATCATGAACAGCGATTGTGTGTCCAACGAATGAAGGGAAGATTGTTGAACGACGTGACCATGTCTTGATTACAGACTTGTCACCAGAAGCGTTCATAGCATCTACTTTTTTAAGTAAGCTTTCATCAGCAAATGGTCCTTTTTTTAATGAACGTGCCATTTATTCAACCTCCTAATTATTTGATTGCACGACCGTCTCTTCTACGAACGATCATCTTGTTAGACTGTTTGTTCTTCTTTCTGGTCTTTAAGCCAAGTGCAGGTTTGCCCCATGGAGTACATGGTCCTGGACGTCCTACAGGTGCCTTACCTTCTCCACCACCATGTGGATGGTCGTTAGGGTTCATAACAGATCCACGAACTGTTGGACGAACACCCATGTGACGCTTACGTCCGGCTTTACCAATATTTACGAGGTTGTGATCTCCGTTTCCAATTACACCGATTGTAGCACGGCACTGAATTGGAACCATTCTCATCTCTCCTGAAGGAAGACGAAGTGTTGCATATTTGCCTTCTTTAGCCATAAGCTGTGCGCTAAGTCCTGCCGAACGAACAAGCTGTCCGCCCTTTCCAGGAAGAAGCTCGATGTTGTGAATCTGTGTACCAACTGGGATATTCTCAAGTGGTAAGCAGTTTCCAACTCTGACCTCAGCCTGAGCACCGCTCATAACCTTCATTCCGTCTGTAAGTCCTGCTGGAGCAAGAATATATGATTTCTCACCATCTGCATAGCAGATAAGTGCGATGTTTGCTGTTCTGTTTGGATCGTACTCGATACCAATTACAGTTGCTGGAATACCGTCTTTCTTATTTCTCTTGAAATCGATAAGTCTGTATTTTCTTCTATTTCCACCACCCTGGTGTCTAACTGTGATTTTACCCTGATTGTTACGACCAGCGTTCTTCTTTAAAGAAGTAACAAGTGACTTCTCAGGAGTTGTCTTTGTAATCTCTGAGAAATCTGAACCAGTCATATTTCTTCTGGAAGGTGTATATGGGTTATATGTCTTAATTCCCATTTTGTTTCTCCTTTCGATATGTTTTCATTATCGCGTCTTTTCTGACGCATATCATTTTGAAGTTGCTTTCGGTCTACAGTCCTGCGAAGATCTCGATATCTTTGCTGTCTGCTGTAAGCTGTACGATAGCCTTCTTTGTCTTAGCAGTCTTTCCTGTTACCATTCCACGACGCTTGTTCTTGCCTTCGCAGTTCATTGTGTTAACTTTGGCAACCTTTGTTCCTTCGAACATTCTCTCTACTGCTTCTTTGATCATAGTCTTATTTGCATCCGGGTGAACAAGGAATGTGTATTTCTTCTCAGCCATTGCATTCATACTCTTCTCAGTTACTACTGGTTTGAGGATTACATCATAGTACTGTACGTTTGCCATTATGCATATACCTCCTCGATTGTTGCTACAGCAGCCTTTGTAACTACTACTGTGTCATATTTTAATACATCGAATACGTTAAGCTCATTTGTCTGAGTTGTCTTAACTGTTGGGATGTTTGCTGCAGAAGCGATAACCTTCTCGTCCATATCATTTAATACAACGAGTGCCTTCTCAACATTGAGGTTCTTTAATACTTCCACGAATTTCTTTGTCTTAATCTCATCAAGCTTAAGTTCATCTACTACAACGAACTTGTTCTCAACAACTCTTGATGTAAGTGCAGACTTAAGAGCTGCTCTCTTCTCTTTCTTGTTGAGCTTGAATGAGTAATCTCTAGGAGTAGGAGCGAATACAACTCCACCACCTGTCCACTGTGGAGATCTTGTAGAACCCTGACGTGCATGTCCTGTTCCCTTCTGTCTCCATGGTTTTCTTCCGCCACCGCGAACTTCAGAACGTGTCTTAGCTTTCTGAGTTCCCTGACGTTTATTTGCAAGCTGCTGAAGAACAGCCATATGAACTAAATGCTCATTAATTTCTACGCCGAAAATGGAATCATTTAACTCGATCTTGTCGACTTCTTTGCCTTCCATGTTATATACAGCTACGTTAGCCATCGTAAAGTTCCTCCTTTCTTACTTTGCACTATTTACCAGATTTTGTAGTCTCTTTTACTGTAATGAGAGCTTTCTTAGCTCCTGGAACTGCGCCCTTGATTAACAGTAAGTTCTTGTCTGCGTCAACTCTTACAACCTCAAGATTCTGAGTTGTAACCTTTACGCTACCCATGTGTCCAGGCATTCCTTTTCCCTTGAATACCTTACTTGGTGAAGAACAAGCACCGTTAGAACCCTGATGACGATGGAATTTAGAACCATGAGCCATTGGTCCTCTGTGCTGACCTAATCTCTTGATAGCACCCTGGAAACCTTTACCTTTTGAAATAGCAGTTACATCAACCTTGTCACCCTCTGCGAAGATGTCAGCCTTGATCTCATCTGCTAAATTGTACTCATCTGCGTTTTCGAATTTGAACTCGCGAACGAATCTCTTTCCTGAAACACCTGCTTTTTTGAAGTGTCCCATCTGAGCCTTGTTAACACCATGTCTGTGTGCTACGCTCTTTTTACCGTTGGCATCCTTCTCAACGACTTTCTCTTTCTTGTCGCCGAAACCAACCTGAACTGCGCTGTAACCGTCATTCTCAACAGTTTTGATCTGTGTTACAACACATGGACCAGCCTCTAATACAGTTACAGGTACTAATACACCATCTGCATTGAAGATCTGTGTCATACCGATTTTTGTTGCTAAAATCGCTTTCTTCATTTCTTTACCTCCTGTTTTCTACAGCGGAACGCCTCTTGCCTGTCAACCCAGCCCGCGAAGAATTAGCCGGAACAAGTAGCGGAACCGTTCATCCTAGAGCAGCCTACTAGATCGTTATGCTTTCGCACTGTATCTTCTATATAAACCATTCGGGGATATACTAATTAATTGTTGAAGCTTATTTCTGCTTCATTTTGATATCAATGTAAACACCAGCTGGCATTTCAATCCTTGATAAAGACTCTGTTGTCTTCTGTGTTGGATTGATGATATCGATAAGTCTCTTATGAGTTCTCTGCTCGAACTGTTCACGAGAATCCTTATACTTGTGAGTAGCTCTAAGAATTGTAACTACTTCCTTCTTTGTTGGAAGAGGTACCGGTCCGCTCACCTGTGATCCATTCTTCTTTACAGTCTCGATGATTTTCTTTGCGCTTGAATCTACTAACTCGTGATCATACGCCTTGAGAGTAATTCTCATTACTTGACTTGCCATAAAAAAAGTCGCCTCCTTTTCGCACTTTTAACTTCAGTACGACAAGCGGTGACTGTACACATCTCCGTGTGTGTCCTGTGGACTTTCACACGTTGTTTCTACATTTTGTAGACCATATCTGTTCTGTACAGTGACTTGCCGTCAGTTTCCTAACTTGACATTCGCTCCGCCGAATTCTCTGTCTCATGGACAGTAACTTCAAACTTCATAGCTATCATGCCACAGCAAGTGATATTATACATGACGTTTACAATAATTGCAATACTTTTTTCAAAAAAAATTTATTTTTTTATTTCGGATAATATTCCATTGAAAAATTACACTTTTGCACGTATATTATTATAGAAGAAACCCGATTAAATGCAAGCAACGTGTAGTTTAATTTTTACACGCAGATAAGAAAGGAATATAAACATATGTGGTTAGCAGATAGATGGAAAGATTACGAGGTTATTGACTGCTCATGCGGTGAAAAGCTTGAGCGTTGGTCTAAATATATTTTGCTGCGTCCCGATCCTCAGGTAATTTGGGACACTCCAAAGACTAATAAGAACTGGAAAAAGCTTAACGGTCACTATCACAGAAGCAAGAAAGGCGGCGGTGAGTGGGAGTTTTTTGATTTGCCGCAGGAGTGGACCATAAACTACTCTCTTCCTATTAATAAAGAGCTCACATTTCACTTAAAACCATTCAGCTTCAAGCACACCGGTCTGTTTCCTGAGCAGGCTGCCAACTGGGACTGGTTTTCAAAGAAGATTTCTGATGCAAAAAAAAGCGGTCGTGATGTAAAGGTATTAAATCTCTTTGCATACACCGGAGGTGCCACTCTTGCTGCCGCTGCCGCAGGCGCCGCTGTCACACATGTGGATGCTTCAAAGGGCATGGTCACATGGGCTAAGGAAAACGCTGTAAGCAGCGGTCTTGGTGACGCACCTATCAGATGGCTTGTGGATGACTGTGTGAAGTTTGTTGAGCGTGAAATCCGCCGCGGCAATCATTACGATGCCATCATAATGGATCCGCCGTCATACGGCAGAGGTCCTAAGGGTGAAATTTGGAAAATTGAGGAAAGCGTATATCCGCTTGTGCAGCTTTGTGCAAAGCTCCTTACCGACAAGCCGCTTTTCTTCCTTATTAATTCCTATACGACAGGCTTGCAGCCTGCAGTGCTCACCTATATGATAAGCACTGCGCTTAAAAAATTTGATGGTAAGGTAACCGCAAGCGAAATTGGTCTTCCGGTTTCTTCAAACGGACTCGTGCTGCCTTGTGGTGCAAGCGGACGCTTTGAAAGTATCTGCTAATCAGTTCTAAAATAAAATCAGCCGCAGTATTTCATTATTTTCTATGAAACACTGCGGCCTTTTAATGAATACGCAATATATTACAATATTCTCTTTTTCTTCAATAAAATCAGTATCAGCACACATATGACAACCATAACACCTATTATAATCATAAATCCATGTGCTGTCGTCGCAAGCGGTACCCACTTTGAGCTGACATTCATGCCATAGATTCCTGAGATAACTGTCGGAATAGCCATGATAAGTGTGATGATTGTGAGCGACTTCATGACATTGTTAAGCCTGTTGTCAATGACCGTGCTCATAAGCTCTCTGGTACCATTTATGATGTCCCTGTAAATTCCCGTCATCTCAATAGCCTGCTTATTTTCGACAATTACATCTCCGAGAAGCTCCTTATCCTCCGGATACTGCTCAAGGCGCTTGTATCTGGTCAGTCTCTCTAACACAACTCCATTGGCACGAAGTGATGTGGCAAAGTATACCAGCGTAGATTCCAGCTCGTGAAGTGCGATCAAATCGTCCTCCTCTGTATCCTCTCCGACTCTCTCCTCAATCTCAGTACGCATCTTGTCTATGATGCGCAGATCATTCTGATACAGTACAGATATCCTGTAAAGAATCTGGTATACAAAGCGCATCTTTTTCTTGGTGGAAAATTCCTTTACACGGTTATTTAAAAATACCTGAAGCACCGGTGTATCCTCTGTACAGACTGTCACTATCTCATCATCTGTAAGTATGATGCCAAGTGGGATTGTGGTATATGACTCCTTGTCATGCCTAGTCTCTATCGAAGGTATATCCACAAGAATCAACGTATACCCATCCTGCAGCTCTATACGTGAGCTCTCCTCCTCATCGAGTGCTGCAAGTACGTCCTCAATATCAACATTCAGATCATCCGCTACCATCTGTCCCTCTGCTACAGAAGGGTTGACCATCTGTATCCAGGTACCTCCCTGCAGCGTATCCAGCTCATGTATTAATTTGTCATCTGTCCTGTAAAACTTGACCATGGTGCCTCCCCGTGGCTTTTATGACACACATAATGCCACAAAATATTTTGACATCACTAACGTATTGTCTTTGAAATAAAAGATATTACTTCTCAGCGTATTTCTGACTCTGGCTCTTTATAAGCTCTGCATCCTCAAAGTAATTTATCCTCATGGCGCGCTTAACCTCTGCCATTGTCTGTGCTGCAGCCTCTCTTGCTGTCTCGCTGCCCTTCCTTAGTATCTCATATACAGCCGGAATATCCTTCTCATACTCTGCTCTTCTCGCGCGGATAGGTGAAAGCTCCTCCTGCATGATGTTGTTGAGGAATTTCTTAATCTTCACATCACCAAGACCGCCCCTTGTATAGTGATCCTTAAGCTCCTGAAGGTTAGCATACTCCGGCAGATACTCCTCAAAATGTCCCGGCTTAGAGAAAGCATCAAGATATGTGAATACTGTATTGCCCTCCACATGTCCCGGATCTGAAATCTGGATATGTGTCGGATCTGTATACATGCTCATGATTTTCTTCTTTACATCTGCCTCTGTATCTGCCAGATAGATACAGTTGCCTAATGATTTGCTCATCTTCTGTCCACCGTCTGTACCCGGAAGTCTGCAGCATGCCTCATTCTCAGGTAAAAGCACATCCGGCTCAACGAGCACCTCATCATAGATAGAATTAAACTTTCTGACAATCTCCCTGGTCTGCTCTATCATTGGGAGCTGGTCCTCTCCAACCGGAACAGTTGTAGCCTTGAAAGCAGTGATATCTGCTGCCTGGCTGATTGGATAATTGAAGAAGCCAACCGGTATACTTGCCTCAAAATTTCTTAGCTTAATCTCATTCTTTACTGTAGGGTTTCTCTGAAGTCTCGATACCGTAACGAGATTTGAGTAGAAAAATGTAAGCTCTGTAAGCTCCGGTATCTGTGACTGCACAAACAGTGTAGACTTGGCCGGGTCGAGTCCTGCTGAGAGGTAATCAAGTGCTACCTCTATGATATTCTGTCTGATTTTCTCAGGGTTGTCAAAATTGTCTGTGAGTGCCTGTGCATCGGCAATCATGATAAATATTTTGTCATACTCTCCTGAATTCTGAAGCTCAACTCTTCTGCGAAGTGAGCCCACGTAATGTCCTATATGGAGTCTTCCTGTTGGTCTGTCTCCTGTTAAAATAATTTTTTCCATCTCTATTATTCCTCTGCTTTAGTTCTATTATTACGATTGCAATGTAGGTTTATTCGCCAAACCGTCTGTCTTAGCAATCGCCAGCTTTATTTATTATAACACACTGACGTGTAAAAGCCTAGGAAAAAGAACTCTCATTTTAATTATTTTATAATATCTGCATACTCTGCCTTTGCCGCCCTGCACAAATCATCCGGTGACAGCGTAATCTGAAGCCCAAGCCTGCCTCCGCTGACCGTGATTTTGTCCTGCTCCTTAGCTGCCTCATGGATAAATGTAGGATACTGTTTTTTCATTCCGATTGATGTACAGCCGCCCCTTATATAGCCTGTAACCTTTGTCAAATCCTTGAGATGCAGCATCTCTATGGACTTCTCACCTGCTGCCTTTGCGGCTTTTTTGAAATCAATTTCGTCATCTATCGGTACCACAAACACATAGTATCCGCCGCTTTTGCCGACTGTCGTGATGGTCTTGTACATGCCTGCGTGGTCAAGACCCAGCTTGTCTGCTATCTGAGCTGCATCCACAAAGTCATCGCACTCGTATGTGCGTGCCTCATATGGAATCTTCATTGTTTCCAGTATTCTTATTGCATTTGTCTTTGCTTCTTTTTTTCCCATTATACTATCTTTCCTCCAATAAGCTTAAGATATATTCCATATCTTTATGCAATTGCCTCATTTTACTGATTGTCCGCACTCTTATCGGCATTTTTGTATGCTTCCTCAAAGAACTGCTCCTGCGAATCTATCGGTGTGCTGTTTATCTTTCTGTCCACATACTCACCATCAGCGCAAAGCTCCTTGCCCTTCTCGTCATCTGTCATGATTGTATCGAAGATATGGCGGATCTTGTCCTTAGCATGTGCATCGTATACCGGTGTTGCAACCTCCACACGTCTTACGGTATTTCTGGTCATAAAATCTGCTGATGCAATGTAAATCTTCTCATCATCGCCCACACCAAACCTGTATATACGTGAATGCTCAAGATATCTTCCTACAACACTTATTACAGTGATGTTTTCTGTGGCACCCTCAACCTGCGGCTTCACACAGCAGATTCCTCTGACAATAAGCTCTACCTTCACGCCTGCCTGTGATGCATCGATAAGCCTGTCTATAAGCACCTTATCAGTGAGAGAGTTAATCTTAACTCCGATGTATGCCGGTTTTCCCGCATTCTTATTGGCAATCTGCTCATCAATCATGTCAACAATCTTATTCTGCAGGCATTTTGGGGCAACAAGCAGATGTTTTACATCTCCGTCCGAAACAGTCTCACCTCTCTGAAGCGCCATAAACACCCTTGATGCATCTGCTCCAATCTCCTGATTTGCAGTGATGAGGGATAAATCTGTATAAAGACGCGAGGTCTTCTCGTTGTAGTTTCCTGTACCAATCTGAGTGATGTACTCAAAGCCATCGCCCTTTTTCTTTGTGATGAGGCAGAGCTTTGAGTGAACCTTGTAATCACCGAGTCCGTAAAGTATCTGACAGCCTGCGTCCTCAAGGCGGTGTGACATCTCTATGTTGTTAGCCTCATCAAACCTCGCACGCAGCTCGACAAGCACGATAACCTCCTTGCCGTTTTCTGCAGCCTCTATAAGTGCATCGATAATCTGGCTCTTGTCTGCCACTCTGTATAGTGTCATCTTGATGGAAACTACATCAGGATCCTCTGCTGCATCGTTAAGCATCTTGATAAACGGCTTCATGCTCTCAAACGGATATGAAAGAAGCACATCCTTTTTCTCAACCTGACCGAGTATACTCTCCTTAAGCGAAAGCTCAGGTGTGTCACGCGGTGTACGCTTCTCAAAGAAAAGCTCCTGCTTGTCTCGCAGATAGTGCTGAAGCTGGAATACAAATGACATATCAAGCGGTGTTTTTACACTGATAAAATGCTTTTTGCCAATCTCAAGGAAGCTCGAGAGTTCGTCAATCGCCTTGCGGTTGATTTTTCTCGAAAGCTCAACTCTTACAGGATCAAGACGCACTCTCCTCTTGATGAGCTCCTCCATCATGTTACGGTAATCCATATCCTCATCATACATGCTCTGCGCATCAATATCCGCATTACGTGTCACACGCATGATTGATTTCTCACGGATTACATACTTTGGATAGAGCTTTGATACAAAGTGTAAAATAAGTTCCTCTGACAGCATAAATGTGCCCGGTCTTGTAGGTATCTCAATCAGACGCTTGAATACGCTGTTTGAGCATGGCACGATACCTGTCTTTTTCTTTCCCTTCTGCGTGGTTAAAAGCACTACCGCATAGAGCTGTTTATTGGCAAGGAATGGGAACGGCTGCTGTTTTCCTATAATCATTGGTGAGAGGAAAGGTGCAATGTGTGCATCAAAATATGCCTCCAGTAAATCTCCCTCATCCTTTGACAGCTTGTTGAAATTGATTATGCGCACGCCCTTTGGCTCAAGCTCGCCCATGAGCTGCTCGTAAATCCTTGCTTTTTTCTTCTCAAGCTCGCATACTCTGTCAAGGATTGCCGATACCTGTTCCTCACTCGACATCTTTGTCTTGTTCTCGAAAATCTTTTCCTTTGAATTCATCTGCATCATGAGTGATCCTACTCTTACCATGAAAAACTCATCCAGATTTGTCTGGTAGATTGATGCAAAGGTCAGTCTCTCTGCAAGCGGTACTCTTGGATTGCCCGCCTCATTTAATACTCGCTCATTGAACTGTAACCATGACAGTTCCCTGTTTGTGTAAATTTCTTCCAGTTTTTTCATCTGCATATATGCTCCTATTCTATATGATATTTTTCCATTCGCATCCGCGTCTTTTAAGTTCGTTTTATTTTGTGCCCGCTGTATTTCAAGCAGCCTTGCCCGCTCTATCAGTTTATCCTCACGGCGTCTCCTTCTGTCTGCCAGATGAAGCTTATTTTCCACCCCGACAAGCAGCTGTGCAAGTGCCTTCAAAACTCTTTCCCTATGCAATATTTACCTCTCCGTTGATATCATCTGATAATATTCCAATTCTCGCTATACCGCACAGCACATAATGCTTCTGCAATGTCCGTGCACTCTTAAGTTCATTTTCGATATTTTTGTCTTTTTTGTCAATACATTCATGCAAATTTACAAACATTTCTTCAACAATATCAGCACATCTGAGTGTTTCCTTTACAGCAAGCTGCATTACCATCCCGGTGACGCGTTTTTCTACGAATTTAGGCTGTTCACATAGGTAGTTTATACCTCTTGCGAACAGCCTGTTATCATCGTTGTCATCATACCTATGACGACCGTTTTCTTTAGTAATTTCGAAACACAGTTATGTAAAATCAAGATAAAAACTTTACAATTCTTTATTCAGCTTTACATAAATTAATTTTGTGTGCTTTTTATATATCTTTTAGGCATTTTTAACTATTTCAACAGCAATATCCGGATAATTTGTTATAATTGCATCTGCTTCTGCCTTGACAAGTGCCTTCATCTCATGCTTTTCGTTTACAGTCCATACATGAGCTCTAAGTCCTCTTCCGTGCGCCTTGTCAATGTAGTTTTCATCCTGCATATGGTAGGTTGCCGGATGAAGCGCATCCACATGAAGCTCGCTTGCATACTCTGCCGGATTTACTATAATATCAGAAAAAAGCAGACCGCACCTCATATCAGGGCAAAGCTTTTTCATGCGCACAATCGACTCGTGATTGAATGATGAGCACCAGATTCGGTCAAGCATATCATACTCTTCCACGAGCGCCAGTACCTTTTTCTCCAGATTTTTGTACTGTACGATACCGTTTTTGAGCTCGATATTTATGGTCATCTCTGTGTTTTTGAGCAGGTCAAACACCTCATCGAGTGTTGGAATGCGAGTCTTCTTGTCATAGGACGGCATGTGCTTTGACACATTGAGGCGCTTTAACTCCTTGAGTGTATAGTCCTTTACAAAGCCTTTCTCACCACTCACTCTGTCCACGGTCTCATCGTGTATGACCACAAGCTCTCCATCCTTTGTGAGCTGCACATCAAGCTCCACGCCGTCAGCCTTCATCTTTTCTGCCTTCTTGAATGCCTCAAGTGTGTTCTCCGGTGCATATCCGGATGCTCCTCTGTGTGCCCAGACCTTTGTTCCCTCTGTGTTTATCATGCTTTAAGCCTTCTTTCGTTACTTTTTATTTTAGTTATTTTCATGCCTCGGTGCATCATATCTGTCTGCAAGCCTTAAAAATACAAATCCCACTGCAAAGAATATTGCCATAGTTGCAACCGCCACATTTATCGTGCCGCCCGCAAGCTTTACTGCCGCTATGACAAGCGAGCCTAAAAACGAAGCTCCTTTTGCAAAAATATCATAGATTCCGAAATACTCTCCCGAGTTCTCAGGAGGAATAATCTTTGAAAAATATGAGCGTGACAGCGCCTGCAATGAGCCCTGGAAGCATCCCACACCAAATGCCATGATTCCAAAGCCAATCAGATCATGCAGTGTAAGTGCATATAGACAAACTGCAAAATATCCCGCAATGCAGACATACAAAAGCGTTGTAGTTTTGTATGTCTGTGACAGTCTTCCAAAAACAAGTGAACCGATGCATGCCACTATCTGTGTAAAAAGTAAAAACACTACCTGTCCCACTGAATCGAGCTTTAAATCAGTTCCTATGTTTATACAATTATCTATTATAGTACCTACACCATCTATGTAAAGGAAAAAAGCAACCAAAAACAGTCCTACTTTTTTATCTTTTGTAGCTATTTTTTTGATTGTTCCAAAAATCTGTGCAAATGCGTCAGCTATAAGTCTTAGGACTCCCGGATTTTTGTTTGTTTTGTTTTTCTCCTTGATATTGTCTCTTATAAATACATCATTTTCAAAATTCTTATGAATATCTTTGTCTGCTGCATACGATACATAATTCACCTGTTTATAGCTCTTAAACAATGGAATTGTAACAACTAACCACCAGATTCCTGTAACCGCAAAGCCTATTATCATCGACAGGCGGTTTGATATGTATCCAAGCATATCCGGTCCACAGATGTACGCTGCAAGTGAAACAAGAAACGGCACACACGAGCCCAGATATCCCCAGGCATAGCCGTAGGAAGACACCTCGTCCATTCTATCCTTTGTCGTCACATCGACAAGCATCGAGTCATAAAACACCAGCGATGCATTGTAAAATATCTTTGTAAGCACATAGATAACAAGAAACAGCACCCATGTAGGTGTAAAACCATTAAGTATGCATGCCGACACTCCAACAACTACGGTCGTTGAAAAAATAGCCTTTTTGATGCGCATATGGTCTGCTATCGCACCACAGACAGGCCCGATAAGTGCTGATACAACTGTCATCACAGCTATTGCCACCGCATAATACGCGGTTGCCCTGTCAGATGAAATCTGCCCTGCACCATCTCCAACGGCAAGGCTTTTGTACCATATCGGTATGAGCGCACACGCAAGCAGTGTGTATGCGGAATTTCCCACATCATATAATACCCATGAGAGCTCCTTTGATGAGAGCTTTTTGGTTTTCTTTTGTGTATTGTCTTCTTTTGATTTCATAAATTATACCTTTCCTGTTTTGTATGCCTCAGACTACGATTTTATTTTTTTTATGTAAAAACCGCTACCACCCATTTGCAAAGTTTATGTAAATAATCCGTCCAATATTAAATCAGCGACTCCCTCGCAATCTCCACATAATGCATGGCATTGCGATGATTCTCCTCTATCTCATCAGCGGTCAGTGCCCTGACTACCTTTGCCGGCGAACCAAATGCGAGGCTTCCGTCAGGAATATCGGTGCCCTGGGTGACAAGAGCGCCCGCACCTATTATGCAGTTTTTACCAATCCTTGCTCCATTTAGCACGATGGCACCCATGCCGATGAGTGTATTATCACCTATAGTACACCCATGAACAATTGCGCTGTGCCCTATTGTCACATTGTCACCTATGCTGACACTGTGGCTTAAGTCCACATGTACCACCGCATTGTCCTGTATATTCGAATTTCTGCCTATTTCTATCGGTTCTGAATCGCCTCTTACAGTTGCATTATACCATACGCTTGCTCCGTCAGCCATTGTCACCTGACCCTTAACAACGGCACCTTCTGCTATATAATATGCCATATCTATCCCTCCATCAATTTCAGATAATCACCCTTGTCTATATGCATCATAGAAATCTGATTATTATGCCGCCTGAAGCCATAGACACAGTCCACATTTCGGATAAGCGACTGCAGACGTTCATCCGGTACACAGACAATCAGCTGCAAGTCCATCTTCCTTGCATACTTGAGACATACCGCACTTCGCTCCTGATCCATCTTGGAAAATGCCTCATCCAAAAGCACCAGCTTAATCTTTGAATCACGATTGCTCTGCTGCATATAAAGCATCGCAAAGCCCGCAAGAAGCGCAACATACTTAGGGTTCTGTCCCTCGCCGCCCGAATCACGTCCTGCCATGTCATCTACAAAGTTTTCCCTGATGACACGACCGTTTTCGTCCGTTACCTGCTCATACATGCTGAATGACAGATAATTGCGGTAATCCGCATACTGCTCCATTTCCTTGCGCTTCTGCATTCGCAGATGTTCATCCTCATCCCTTGGCGGCATGAACTTGTCTGTCAAAAGTCTAATTTTCTGCTCATATTTCTTATAAAAATCATCTTCACCAAAGCTTATCTGTCCAGCTATTCCGCCATTATCCGGATTTTTACTGTCCAGTTCTTCCGCCATAAGCATATCATAGAACTGACCGTTTTCGTTCTTTGCCGGCTCTATCTTAATCTGATAGGTACTGTCTGAGAAATTAGTCTCCCTAAGAAGCCTGTTTATCTCATAGGCATGGCGCTTTGCAGCCTTGATATCACCATGGATTGTACCGATGACATTCTCTCTGAGACTTTTGTAAATCACCTTGCACTGCTCCTCAAACTCACTCTCATATTCCGGCTCATAATCCTTCTCGTACTTCTCCAGCAGCTCCTCATATGCCTTATTTGACTTCTCGGCTCCGCTGAACTGACCTGACGGAAACTCCTTTATATACCTGTAGCGGGCAGTCTGCAACGTCTCCACACACGACTGCTGCCTGCCACCATTTCCATCTGCGCCTTGCAGCTCAATAAGCTTCTCACGCTGTTTGCTCTTGACCGATGCTCCTGAGCTATGCTGCAGCATATCCTGCACCTTTTTCTCAAGATCCTCTCTGGCAACATAGCCCTGTAACATATCTTTCAGCTGTGCTCTTCGCTGTTCGTTTGCACCTGTGATTTTCTCATGCTGGCTTATCTTTTCATTTATCTGCTGCTGATTCAGTGAAAAAGCACTCTTAAGTGCATCGATGTTTTTCTCAAGAAGCCTCTTTTTCTCCTTTAGCTCCTTGTACTGCCCATTCTCCATTGTCCTAATAATCTCTTCGAGCTCATTTTTCTGCGAATTAACTGCTTTAAGCTCATCTGACGCCTCAGAAAGGCCCACAAAATACTCCGGTTCCCCCTTTAAGCACTCAAAATCTCTCTGTGCCTTGAGACTTGAAATAATACCCATAAGCTGTATCTGGTCCTTCTCAAGCCTCTCCACATCTGCCTCATACTCAGCAAGTCTTGCCTTGGATACCCTGCCTCCGATGCAGGCATTTGTAGTATAATCGCGCTTCTTCAGATGTCTGAAAATAAAGTTGCTGTATGAGTAGCAGTCCGGTGTAACTCCATCTCGTACCTGCTCAAGCTCGTCAACACTCCTGCACTTTATAATATGTCCCAGATATCTTTTCAGGCAGACATCTACATACTTTTCCTTTGTATCCACTGCCTCATAAAGCGAACCATCCATGGCCTTTGGTTCACTGTCCATGATAGCCTTGGAATTGATGAGGTCGACATCCTCAAACTGCTTCATGTCCCTGAAAATAACAGCAGCAGTATGCGCATAACGCGGCTCTGTGATAAGTGAGAACTTGAGCCTGCCCATACGTCCTTCTATGGCATTCTTCCATTCCTCGTCCTGTACGTCAAACATATCCGCAAATACCTGTACCTTCACAGGCTCGCCAAATCTATCACTTAAGTCTCTCTGCAGCGCAGCTCTTGCCAAGCGTAGACTCTCACTGTAGGACTTGCGGTTGTTCTTCATATCATCGACCAGACGTTTTTTCTCTTTAAGCTCTTTTGTTATCTCATTTTTCTGCGAAGTATTGTCCTCGAGCTCATCCTCGATATCCTTCTTTATAGACTCAAGCTTTAGATGAAGTTCCTGACATTTTGCCTCTGTGACGTCGCCATCCACAATCTCTTCAATGAGGTTTAAAACTGCATTGCTCACATAATCTGTGATGACCTCATCCTCATCCCAGGCCTTTAGTCCGTTTGTGATTTTAATCCACTGACGGCTGTTGTCGGTAAGCATAAGACTTCTCTTCTCAAGCTCCCTAAGCTGATCCTTTTTGCTTCCTAAGTCGCTCGATTTCAAATCCGCACATACCTGGATATACTCCTGCTGCAGATCTGCCTGCTGCCCGGCTATATCATCTGCCTTTTCTGAAAGCCTGTCCTGTTCTTCTTCGATATGCTTTTTATCATCCTCAGCTGCCTGAATCTTTGCACGCATATCCTCGATATCTATGCACCTGATCATTGTCTCTGCCATGACAATATCGCTTTGGATATTTACCAGTTCCTGCCCCGACTCCTTTATTTCCTTAAGAAGCTCAATACGCTTGCGCATATCCTCTATTTTTTCCCTGATTTGCCTGTATGCATCAAGCTGCTCACTGATAGTCTCTATCGTGCCCGAGTCACTCTTTGGAAACATATAATCACGTATAAACTGGCCTGTTCCATTTGTCATTCTGAGTGCAATAGCACTTTTTTCCATTGTGATAAAACGATTCGGATCAATATATCCTAAAATCACATCATATAATGTGCCAAGATATGCCTCCTTCGATGCGTAAATACGGTTGACATCCCCTCTGGCGCGTCTGTCAGCTGACTGTGAGCGAGTATTTACAAGCTTTTTAATATCATTATTTGAATAGCAAAAGCCGTCCGATGTCACATATGAAGGCTCCGGCATCCTGCCCGAATGACTGAAATATACAAATCTCTTAATCTCAGAATCGTTTTTTCGTACCTCAAATGCTATTCCTATACATGTAAACGTATGACTGCCTGTATCCTCTATCTCAAGCGCTATGACCGAACAAAAATCACAGTCGCCACGATTTGCGGAGCCATCCTTCTGCTCACCCCTCAAATAGCTCAGAACACTTCTCCTGTTTTTTGCATCATCTGCAGCCTTGTTCAAAAACGTGGGGCTGAAGCTGCCGTAGAGGATTACCTGAATCGCATCCATGACGGTTGATTTTCCCGAGCCACTCTTACCACTGAACAAATTGACATACTCATTAAATTGCAAAACCTTGTGATTTATTCCGCCCCAGTTGTTTAGACACATTCTGGTAAATATCTTCTTAGACTGACTCAATTGGTAACTCCTCCATTTCACTGTTCTTGGCAAATTCATGGGTATGGTTTACAGAACTGCCTTCTGTATTCAATCCGGCAGCTTCAAGTGTTGCAACCGACTCGTTATCATACTTAATCAGCTCCACCTCATCACTGTACATGCGCACAAGCTCATTTATATCCATGGCTGAGCAGAATATATTTACTGTGCCATAAATATAGATTGGTGTGTTGTCCTCCAGGTTTGCAATAGCCCCCGGCAGTTCAATCATCTGATGTGTTTTCATAAGCAAAAGAGCGTCTGACCATTCCTGATTATTGAGCTTTCTGGTAATCAGATTGGTATTTCTGCCATACTCACGAATCTCTGCCAGATTCGTTGTTGTCGCATTAAGCCCCTCTCCCATGATTTTATCCCTGTATATCATCTTCATTATAATGACAATCCTTGCAGTAAGAAGAGTCATCTTCTCGAGCATGACACCTTCACCCTTTATCCTGAAAAGATGCTCCTGCTGGTCATGAACCAGCTCACAGTCAAGCACAGCCAGATAATCAGAGATAAATTCTCTGTTTCTAAGACACACCTGATACCTTGGATTGTCTCTTTGAATCAATGTAACGGGGTCACACTTCATTTGCAAAATACAGGTCTGCCTCAACAGATCCTGAATAGTTTTTCTAATATTTTCTGCCTCATTTGGCGAAACATTCTCCATATATTCAAACATACATTGCTCTCTTTTCTATACCTCTCGTTTAGAGTCCGATTTTGATATTACAAGCCTTGAGTAGCTTACACCATCATTCTTTGTTATCTCTCCATCCAGACTCACCGTATCCTCACCCATGCGCTCATTGGTCTCCTCCTGCCATAAAAACAGAAGCTTTTCCAGATCCTCCATGGATTCTACAGTTTGTTCATCTGTCACAAACATGCCATCACGCATATTTTTATCTCTGAAGCTTTGAAGCTCCTTTTTGGTATACAATGGCTTTGGCACAAAATCTGCCATATCATCTTCGCCTGCCGAAGCATCGTCAATAACAAACGGAACAAACTCACTTCTTCCTCTCTCTCTTCTTCCCGGAAAACTGTCGTCCGTTACATTGTAAAACTGTCTGGTGAACTTCATTCTGTTTCGAAGAGCCCCAAGTATCTCATCTGTTTTATCACTCTTATCTATCAGGTTAATGAGCTTTACTATATTATCCTCGTCATCTGCGCCTTCCTGCAGGATATAGTGTATCCTTGCAAGCGCCCTCTTTGCAAAAATCGTCTTCTGCTCAATAAGCTTGTTGTACTTTCTCTCAATCAGGTCAAACTCATGCTCCACCTTATAAACAAGCTCACTTGCCTTATCACAGTATTCCACGCTGTACTCATAGCGTTTTCTCTCAAATGTACCGGGTGTAGTCTGCGAAAGAATTCCCTCAAGCTCAGCCCTTCTGTCATCGTTCTGATTAAGGATTTTGCTTATAAGCTCCTTTACAGCCTCTTTGTAACGATAAAAGCTATCCGTGGTTGTAAGGATGGCATAACGTCTGCTATCACTGTTATTAATTTCCTTAATCAGCACCTTCTGTATACCTATAAAATCCTTCATACGTGACAGCTCATCAAAATATGCCCTCATACCATCCTGCATATTTGATAAAAGCTGACCAAGATTTTTTGACGTATACAACGCATTTTTCAGAATATCATTATTTTTTTCCGGATCTGAAAAGTATGTAAAAAGCGCACTGTAAACAGCCAAAATGCTCTCGCGCTCCCTGCTGTCATCATCCACAAGCAGCTTTTTAAACAGCTCAGCATACATCTGGCTGTACTGAGGAAATGCAATCACATATGTGTTGAGCTTTTCATCAAAATCACTCCTGATCCAGCCCCAGTTTATAAGCCTGCCCAATATAGCTGATGGAGTCAGGGTGTATGCGAAACTGGCCTGGTCATATATAACATCAATTTCGGAATCAGGATTATCATCATCATGATTGTCCATACTGTCATTATCTTTGTTGCTCTCATCTTCATTATAATCAGTCTGCCATACAATGCCTGTTTTTGATATGGTATCCGCTATGATTATCTGACACTCCTCACGTGTCAGTCCCAGTGATGCATAGACCTCGTTATTCTCCTCATATAACGCAACAACTATCTGCATGTATGCATCCATATTTTTCGTGCGGAATAAGCTATAAAATTCTTTTGGTATTCTATCTTTCAATGTCATACTCATATAATAACATATCCCCACGTTTTTCGCCATATACATGGAAATAAACGTGGGGATATTAATATTGCTGCTTCACACCTCAGCCTTAACAGTAACATCCGGTTACCACCAAATCACTGCTGATTGTGACCATCAATAATTCTATTCAATATAATATGCTTACTGCTCAGCGACTCTCAGATGACTTATAAGCTCATTTAAGCTCTCTGCCTCACTGCTCATCTCCTGACTTGCAGCTGCACACTCCTGTGAAGAAGCTGAGTTAGTCTGAACTACATCGTTAATCTGCTCTACGCCATTATTAATCTGCTTGATAGCATCTGTCTGTGTCTCAAGTGTCTCTGCGATTCCATTAACCTCATCTGTGATAGTCTTGGAATTGCCTGCAACCTCCTCAAGCTGTGATGCTGTCTTGCCTGCAATAACCATTCCTTTTTCAACAGCCTTGACCGAAGACTCAATAAGAGCTGCTGACTCCTTAGCAGCATTTGCACTCTGCTCAGCAAGTACAGTAACCTGATCTGCTACAACTGCAAAGCCTTTTCCTGCCTCTCCTGCTCTGGCTGCCTCGATAGAAGCATTGAGTGCAAGAAGGTTTGTCTGTGATGCAATCTCATTGATTGTTGCGATGATTTTACCAATCTCCTGAGATGCCTCATTGATTTCATTCATAGATGTAACCATCTCATGCATCTGTCCGTTGCTATCCATAATCTCAGTTCCGAGTCCATCAACCTTCTGACTGATTTCCTTTGCATGCTCGGCATTCTCAGCTACCTGATCCGCTACAGAAGCAAGTGTGGCTGTAAGCTCCTCAACAACAGCGGCCTGGTCTGTTGCACCCTGCGCCAGATCACTTGAGCTGGCAGCTACCTGCCCAGCACCATTTGAAACCTCATTGGCAGCTCTCTGAATACCACTGACTGTATCTGACATGCTCTCCTCGAAAGCAACGATTGATTCTTTAATTCCTACAAAATCGCCTTTCCACTCCACCTGTGGCTTGAAGTTGAAATTGCCATCAGCAAACTGTCTCATAGTCAGGTCGATATCATCAATATATGAGCCAAGTGTCCTGATAGACTTTCTAAGGTCATGTGCAAGCTTGCCAATCTCATCTTCTGAATGATACTCCAGATTGCTGTGAAGATTTCCATTAACAAGCTCTCCTGCCACTACCTCAATCTGCTGTAACGGCTCAAGCACAGAATCAATAACCTGATCACTGATTTTTTTCGCAATCATTGTAGCTACAATTCCAACTATTATTACATTGGCCAGTCCTATAACCAGGAAAAATGTAGCAACTGTTCCCGACTCGGCACCAAAGATATTAGCCTTTGCACCAAAATAAACCAATAAAACTGCAACAATTGATATGCCTCCCGATACAAGCAGCATATCCAATACTTTCTTATAGCCATATTTCAATCTCTGCTGAAGTGGCATTTCCATTATTTTGCTTTTAGCTTCCTCACCCATATGTAATTCTCCCTTTCTCATTTAGGTTTCGTTCTATACAGTAAGATTATTATATCATTACCATAGTACTATTTCAATGATAATTTGACAATATTCGTCATTTTTGACATATCGCCTAATTTTAGAAATGATTTATAGTCAAATACACTAATTTCCCGCTTATTACACCTCGAAATCCATACATGCCCTATTTGCAGTAAATGGTCTCACCCTGGTATCCGCCACTGCAACATGCTTAGGATTCTTTGCATACGCTGCAAGTGCATCAGCATCCTCAAATGTAGTATCAAGCATCACATCTACTGTAGATGTCGGAAGATAATCTGTGCGTACTGAAATGTCGATCATTCCCGGAATCTGCCCTTTAAGTCCCTCTAAGCCTTCCTTTATGCCGGCACGTATTTCCTTCTTCTGTGCCTCTGTGTACTCATCCTTGAGTGTCCATAAAATAATGTGTTTAACCATTGTGTTCCTCCTGAGTTTTTCAGGTCTTTCGACCAGTCCAAACTATAACATAATAATTTCTTTAATGTTCATCTCTTCTATAGTTCAAAACCATAAGGTGAATGGAGACCTTTGTATGAATAATATGCCATTCAGACCGCTATGTCAATTACATATTCTACCCCATCACTTCATTTCCTACCCCATTTTGCACCTTTTGTGGCAGAAAACATATTAGGCAAATATTTTCTCCACCAATTCTTTATAATGCTTTTTCAACATTTCACACGCTCTGTCAGCTTATAAATATCATACAAATGTCTTGCATTTCTGTGAGCCTTGCCCTGTAGGTAGTAATCGCATACAGCAAAAACTTTATCAATCAGAGTCGAAGTTACGAATCACAAGCCCTAACTCATCCGCAAGAGGCTTCAATATGTTATATTTCAGTTTCTTTATGCAAGTACATGATCTAACTCCAATTCATATATCGTCACTAATATAGCTTCCGCATTACATTCCTTTGCAATGGTATGTATTTGCCTAACGGCATTATCTTGTATCGGCGAATATTTTATCTCAATACAATATTTAATTTCATTCTTTTCAACAAAATGTCTATTTCCATGTTCTTCTCTGTTCTGTATTGCCTGGATACAACAAGTTCTTCTTCGGAAAACATTTTTGCCACACATTCTTCAAAAAGGTTATACTTTTCGAAATTCATAGTTCTTCAATGCTCCTTTTCATTCCCCATACGGATAATTATGCTCTGCCTTCGACTGAAACTCCTTCAAATCACAAATCTTCATATCCGCATCAAACTCGGCAATAGTAACCCCATCAAAACCATCCACATTGCCCTCGTAGTCACACTCAAAATACCATTCCACAACAGCTGTGTTCCCTGACGCAATCACACGCTTTATATCCCACTGCAAAACAGTACCTTTCCGGTTCCAATCATCAAACCATCTGATTATCTGTCCAATGCCTTTATATACTGGACCATAACACTCACTGTAAATAATATCATCGCTAAAAATCTCTTTTACATCATTAATATCTTTATCCAACCAGCATTGAAAATATTTTCTTATAACATCTTCCATTCTGTTCTTCCCCCCTTCATCCTCTCAATCGTTTCCTCCACAGAAATACACTCCGCATCCCCGATATTTTTGATAATATTCGAATTTGATTCCTATTTATATGTTCATTCTTTAAAACAAATAATTGATATAGCTGTGTATCTAGCATAATGTCATCAATCTTTGTTGTGATTATATTCCATCCACATTTCGGACAAATCAACCCACTTACATTGTCTTCTTGCATTACTGTCATTTCTGTATGACATTTTTTGCACAGCATCCTCATGTCCTCCTCCCCCAACTAATAAAAATTCAATTTAATTCTCTTCAGAATTTTTTTCATAAATCGTCTCAATCACTTCTTCATTACACACTTCTAATTTAATGATTTCATCTCCTAGAACTTCACAAGCCTTTTCCTGCGCATAAATTTCCTTTTTTGAATGCCACAGAAAATATCTGTCATCATATGCTTTTTTCGTTGCTAAATCAATAATCTGGATTCCTTTATTTTCTGGATTTTCCTTATTCGCTGTAACAACTTCCATATAAATGTAATAATTCTTATTATCTTTTTTAATTCTATCGAAGAATGCATGACACGATAAAGATGTCTATCCTGACTTCCCCTTACTCCTAACAAAATATCATCCTTATCCCATGTCCCATCTTTTGCTGTTTTGTTGTAAAATTCCAAAAAATCATCCACTTCTTTTTGAAATTCTTTTCCCCTTATATTAGGAGCAAATAATTCTTCTATTTTCTTTGTATCATTTTGATTTGCCGCAGCAAAAAAGCCGTAAGAATTTCAGCATATTCTTCATGTTATTATTTAAATAATCTACTCAAAAATGTTTTCCCACAACCTGACAGCAATACTGTAGACACCAAAAGTATCAACATAAGTATTTTTCATCGTCTATTCTCATCATAATATTAAGTTGTTATTCTTGTGTTTCTTTTAGCCATTGGTATTCTTCCTTAAATTTTGCTTGGATCTGTTCTTCAGATAAATCCTTATCTTCAAAGCTAATCCTCAAACTTGTTTTGGAAGTATGATAGGTAATATCACACAACAATGTCCCCATGCAAGGGCGACTATAATAATTAACTTCTCCCGTTGAAAACTCAGTATCCGGATCAACAACCGTTGGTATCTCCACTACATTTAGAATTTCATACACCATTTTTGAATAATATGAAAAATCATCTGTTTGCTTAAAATCTTCCGCATATTGGATAGATACAATTTCATTTTCTTCATCATATGCTAAAGCATATCCATACTTTGTAGCTATATCTGATGCCTGGCTAATATAATTTTGTTCATTTAAGATTGTTGCCAAATAATCATCTTCACAACCAAAATGATATGTATTATTATAAATAAGATTGTGTACCCTGAATTTTATTCCTTTTTCGTCAGAAAAAAGTCCTTCTCCCTTATCATTGTCAAATGAATTTATTGCTGAAAAAGTATGTTCTGGATATGTATCTTTCAAGGACATAATAATTCTTTCATCTGTACTTTTTCCACTCAAAGGATTATCATTATCAGTAACCCGATTCATAATATCAAAAAGATTCTCCACTGGCGAACATGCAGTCACAGATAGGCAAATCCCAACAATTAATAACACAGAAATTATTCTTTTTCCCATATAGACCGCCTTTCTTATACATCATTATTTTTTCTAGCATTTCATAGTTATTGATGCTTCATCTATCTAAATAAATATAGATTTTTTCTTACATTCTATCACATTCTACCTCAAAACTCTATTCTCAAATTATCAAAGAACAGCCTTGAAAAATGAAACAGAATCCCCCAAAAAACACGAGGCTTCTGGGATACCTTACGTTTGGACACAATGTTATCTTGCGCTAACAAATCTCTTGTATATGCGCCAATCTCACGACTTCGTCGTTCGTTCGCGGGCATTCGTAAAATGCCCACTTCCAGGGCGATAAAAAAAGAGACTTGCAAGCAAGCTTGCAGTCTCTTTTTTTATCGCCTTGATTGGCACTTTATTCATTGCTTTCGCGTATATTACTCGATAACTGTAGCAACACGTCCAGATCCTACTGTACATCCACCCTCACGATACTTTAATATCATTTTACCTCATATTTTTTATGGTTTTCTCTCCAAAATACAGTGAAAAACGACTGATTTGTACTATTTATTTTTATTTGCCTGATTTCTTGGCACCGTTTTGGCACCGGAAGCCTCAGTCAAAAAGCTTCTCTTCTGCTGTTTATACTCTTCTCTATCAGCTTTAATTTATAGCCAAAAAGCAGCCAGTTTTTCATATAAATAATTTCTAATAACTTTTATCGCCTTTCTTCAAAGGAGAAAACGTAATCTTGTTTGCCAAAAGAAAAAGAATTATTATTACAATACCAAATCCCACAAAAAGTGAACTTGTATCAACAACAGTAACTTTGTATATAATACTAATCACAAAAGATACCACTGGCGCGCATGCGTATGTAAGTGAAAATCGAATTGCAGAAACACGTCCTATATATTCTTTAGTAACTTCTTTTACAAATTTCACTTGTACATAAGTAATCATTAATCCCAATGCTGCACCAATTATTATCGAACCGATTAGCAACAGTAATTTTTGAGTTATAGGATTTGCAATATATTTTGAAACAAATGCAATAAAAACATAGTATACACCTAAAACAATTCCACAAAATGTAACAAGTGTATTATTTTTTTTCTCCTCTTTCATTTTTGCAAAAGTCAATGATCCCAAAATAGTACCAATAGTTACGCTTACACTTAGTAATGAAACAATTTTGGCATCTCCACTAAACATTTCTCTTGCAATCGGGGCGAGCAGTGCATCAAATGGAACCACTGCTGAATTAATTAGAATACATAAAAAACATAGTTTTAATAGCTTCTTATGGTCAAATACATAACTAAATCCATCTCTAAGCGAAATTAAATATTCTCTGCCAATTATTCGGTTTGTCTTCTTTTCTTCTTGAACAGAAAATTCTATTTTTACTATAAGCAACGCTGATATTAAAAATATCAAAGCATCTATCGCTAAAGAAATACCTATTCCAAATGAACTAATCACTATGCCTGACAAGCCAGTTCCAACTAATACTGCTATTTTGGTACAAGACACATTGACACTTACACCTTTATCATAATGTTCATTAGGAAGTACATGCTGAATAACTGCTACCCCTGCTGGCATATGAAATGCTTCTATTAATGAAATGGATATTGTCATAAAAACCAATATTAATGGTGAAAGCATGTTTTGTGTATATACATATAATATATACAAAACTAACAGAACTCGAGCTATATCTGAAAGTACTAACACTTTCTTTTTATTCATATTCTCGACTAATGGACCTATAAATGGTTGAATAATTACAGAAGTAGCTTGATTAATACCAAAAATAATCGCAGACCACCCTGCACTATTTGTAAGTAAATATACCAACCATGTAAAAAGTATTGTATCTAATGAATCACCACAGCGGTTAATAATATTAGAAGTCAGCAGATAAACATAATTGTGGTTATGATATAACTCATGTTTATTCATATTTGTTACCTCTCTAATCATAATTTAGATTGTTTAATTTCGCAAGCTATCTTATAAAGATCCTGATGTTTTAAAGCCGCTGCTTTTTCTATAACATTATCAATTTCTGATATATCATTAAGTGATTCCAAATATTTTTTCCATTTTTTCATTTCAACATTATATGCACAGTATCTATTTTCACTTTCAAATGAGCCGTTAATGCAATAACGACTATTACTACATCCTCCTAAGCATCGTTCTGTATAACGACATTCTCTGCAAAATCCTTTTAACTTACTACTATCAAAATTTCTATTCCACTTAAAAGAGTCCGGACTTTCCCAAATCGACTTTAAAGATTTTTCACGAATATTTCCCGCTACTAATGTTTTATCTCTAATAGAAGTACAAGCAACAATATCTCCATTATGCAGAATACCAATTACATGCTTTCCTGCTCCACAACCTGTCCAAGACCAATTATCATTAAGAAAATTCTCATTTACTTTTATATCTTTATTGCTATAATAACCTATGCAATCTGCCAAAACAATTAACAACTTACCTCCAATTTTATTATATGCAAAATCAATAATAGAAAGAATATCTTGAGGTTCTATAAGCCATTCTGGGCGTTTTGCAAAATTCCCCATTGGTAATGCAATCTGTAACTGCCAACTATTAACTCCCAAATCACTTAATAATTGATATAGTTCTTCCAATTCACATATATTTTCTTTATTTATTGAAGTTATTACTGATGTCGAAATATTATTTTTTCTTAATTCTTTCAATGCTTTAATACTTTTATTGAATGATCCCGATCTCCGTATAAAATCGTGAGTTTTTTCAAGACCATCAATACTTAAACAGACACTTCTAATTCCTGATGTTATCGCATTATGAATAAAGTTTTCATCAATCAACCAACCATTTGTAATAATACTTGTTATTATGCCATTATCTACTAATCTTTTCGCAATAATATGCCAGTCACTACGTGTCGTAGGTTCCCCTCCAGATAATGTAATAACTTTTAATCCCAAATCTTTTAATTGGTCACACACCTCAAGAGCTTCTGATGTATTCAACTCATCGGGTAGCGCTTCTGCACAACTTGAACCGCAATGTTTACAACGCATATTACAACCCATTGTTATTTCCCATACAGCTGTAGTTAATTTATTCATATATTCTCTCCTATAATCCTTTTTAAATAAAAAAGACCTACTCTATATTTCTTTTTACATAGAGCAAGTCTTTTCTACAAACTACATTCTCACACCTGTTCCGTACATAACTGGTCCAAATAAGTTCTTAGAGGTTTTTAATTCAGAAATCTCTACAAACTCCAAGCTCAATTCTTCAAGATTAAACATTTTTATCCACCTCCCGTTTATTGAATTTATCTTGAGAATACATCTCTTATTTTCAAATGTCAAGTTATTTTCATTATTTTTTCCAAATTTCGAGTTCAAATTCTCGTTTTATTTGTAACATATTTTCCATTTTCTACGCATACATCAGATCTCTTAACCACTTATAAATGTCCGTAAAATTGCAAAAGCAACTGGAATCAGTGCTACAACCTTATATTCAATCATTCAAAAAGATTCCAATATTCGATTTGATTTTGCTTTAAGACTTGCAAACGAATTGCAAATTGATGTGAATGAGATATGTTCTGCCAGTCCATTTTCTGACACAATTAAGGAAGAAGCGATTTATCCTACACTTCCAGACGGTTTGAACGGAGCCTTAGACGCAAGTCGTGTAAAGACTTACTTAAAAAATTCTATGTATCCGTTGATGTATCTTTTTGGCAAAAATAGTATGCCTGATGTAGATAATCTACTTACATCATTCTATCAGCTTGATGATGAAGCCAGACAGGAAGTTGTAGAAACAATCCGTCTGAAACTGCAATATCATCGAGATCCGAAACGTGCTGAACAGATCAAGCAGATTAAAGGTTGGTAAAAAATCACTCCTGTGAATGGCAAACATTCGCAGGAGTTTCTTTTTGGGCACCGTTTTGGCACCACTGGTCTTATTTTTCAATTTTAAATTTATCTGTATTTTATCTTGCTGATAAATATTTCGCTATTTCTCTACTTATAATTTTTCAAATCATTCTCTCTTTAAGATACAGAAAAACCCGTAGAACCGAAGTTCTACGGGTATCTTACGTTTAGACACAACGTTATCTTACGATAACAAATCCATATTAAGATTGTATTACTCGATAACTGTAGCAACACGTCCAGATCCTACTGTACGTCCACCCTCACGGATAGCGAATGTAAGACCCTGCTCCATAGCTACTGGATGGATGAGCTCGATTGTCATCTCTACGTTATCACCAGGCATGCACATCTCTGTTCCTGCTGGAAGCTCGCAAACACCTGTTACGTCTGTTGTTCTGAAGTAGAACTGTGGACGATAGTTGTTGAAGAATGGAGTATGACGTCCACCCTCGTCCTTTGTAAGAACGTAAACCTGAGCTGTGAACTTACGGTGACATGTTACTGTACCAGGCTTAGCAAGAACCTGTCCACGAACGATCTGGTCACGGTTAATACCACGGAGAAGTGCTCCGATGTTATCACCAGCCTGAGCCTCGTCTAACTGCTTACGGAACATCTCGATTCCAGTAACAACAGTCTTCTGAACGTCCTCTTTAACACCAAGGATCTCTAACTCGTCGTTGAGGTGAAGTGTACCACGCTCTACTCTACCAGTTGCAACAGTACCACGACCTGTGATTGTGAATACGTCCTCTACTGGCATAAGGAATGGCTTATCTGTATCACGCTGTGGATCTGGGATATAAGAATCAACAGTATCCATAAGCTCCATGATCTTGTCTCCCCAAGGTCCGTTTGGATCCTCAAGAGCCTTAAGAGCTGATCCCTGGATGATTGGGCAATCATTGAATCCATACTCCTCAAGCTGCTCTGTAACTTCCATCTCTACGAGCTCGATAAGCTCTGGGTCGTCAACCATATCACACTTGTTAAGGAATACGATGATGTAAGGAACACCTACCTGACGAGAAAGGAGGATGTGCTCCTTTGTCTGAGCCATAACACCATCAGTAGCAGCAACAACGAGGATAGCACCATCCATCTGAGCTGCACCAGTGATCATGTTCTTTACGTAGTCAGCATGTCCAGGACAGTCAACGTGTGCGTAATGTCTCTTTTCTGTCTCATACTCAACGTGAGCTGTAGAAATTGTGATTCCACGCTCTCTCTCCTCTGGAGCCTTATCAATGTTAGCGAAATCTGTAGCTGTGTTACCAGCGACACGAGCTGCTAATACTGCTGTAATAGCTGCTGTTAAAGTTGTTTTACCATGATCTACGTGACCGATGGTACCAATATTACAATGTGGTTTTGTTCTTTCAAATTTAGCCTTTGCCATTTTGAAACGTCCTCCTTAAACTTTTATGCCCCATGGGCTATTTTTATAATCTACCGACTGCTTTGATTATACGAAATAATCAAAGTTTTTTCAAGTAAATTTTATGGCAAATCCCCCTTTTTCAAGGGGAAATGCCTTTATTTTAGATTTTTATACCATATATAGTATATATTTCATCATTTGTACTATAAATTGTTTGCTAATTTGCAATTATTTTGCGTGGTTAGCAAGAACCTTGTCCTGTACATTCTTTGGAACCGGCTCATATCTGTCGAAGAACATTGAGTAGTTTCCACGTCCCTGTGTCTTAGAACGAAGGTCTGTAGAGTAACCGAACATCTCTGCAAGTGGTACATATGCATGTACAATCTTTCCACCGCCGAGATCGTCCATACCCTCGATACGTCCACGACGAGAGTTAACATCACCGATAACGTCTCCCATGTACTCCTCAGGCATTGTAACCTCTACCTTCATGATAGGCTCAAGTAATACAGGTGCGGCCTTTGCCATAGCCTCTTTGAAACACATAGATCCGGCAATGTGGAATGCCATCTCTGATGAATCGACCTCATGGTAAGATCCATCGTATACTGTTGCATGGATACCAACTACTGGGAATCCACCAAGAGAACCGGCCTTTGTAGCCTCCTCGATACCTTCGCCGATTGATGGGATGTACTCCTTTGGAATAGCACCACCGACAACCTCTGAATCGAACTTGAAAAGTTCTTCTCCATTGGCATCCATTGGCTCGAAGCGAACCTTACAGTGTCCGTACTGTCCACGTCCACCTGACTGCTTAGCATATTTGTATTCCTGATCAACAGCCTTTGTAAATGTCTCCTTGTAAGCAACCTGAGGTGCACCAACGTTTGCCTCAACCTTGAACTCACGGAGAAGACGGTCAACGATGATCTCAAGGTGAAGCTCACCCATACCAGCGATGATTGTCTGACCTGTTTCCTGATCAGTATGAGCACGGAATGTAGGATCCTCCTCTGCAAGCTTTGCAAGAGCCTCACCTAACTTACCCTGTCCAGCTTTTGTCTTTGGCTCGATAGCGAGCTCGATAACTGGCTCTGGGAACTCCATAGACTCAAGGATAACCGGATGCTGCTCATCACAGATTGTATCACCTGTTGTTGTGAATTTAAATCCAACAGCAGCAGCGATATCACCTGAGTAAACCTCATCCAATTCCTGTCTCTTATTAGCATGCATCTGAAGAATACGTCCGATACGCTCTTTCTTATCCTTTGTTGCATTTAATACATAAGAACCTGCCTTACATTTTCCTGAGTAAACACGGAAGAATGCAAGCTTTCCTACGAATGGATCTGCCATGATCTTGAATGCAAGTGCTGAGAATGGCTCATCATCTGATGAATGTCTCTCAATCTCATTTCCCTCAAGATCTGTTCCCTTGATTGAAGGGATATCTGTAGGAGCTGGCATGTACTCAACAATAGCGTCAAGTAACTTCTGTACACCCTTGTTACGGTATGCAGAACCACAACATACAGGTACAGCTGTACACTCACATGTTGCTTTACGAAGAACCTTCTTCATATCCTCTACAGATGGCTCCTCACCCTCAAGATACTGCATCATGAGATCGTCATCTAACTCACAGATTTTCTCAATGAGCTCTGTACGATACTCTGCAGCCTGATCAGCCATATCTCCAAGATCATCAGTAACTGTGATATCGTCACCCTTCTCATCATTGTAGATATATGCCTTCATCTCGAAAAGGTCGATAATTCCTTTGAAATCGTCCTCTTTACCGATTGGTAACTGAAGTACGATAGCATTTTTTCCTAATCTTGTACGGATTTGGTCAACAGCTCCGTAGAAGTTTGCACCTAAGATATCCATCTTATTGATGAATGCCATACGAGGTACATTGTATGTGTCAGCCTGACGCCAAACGTTCTCTGACTGAGGCTCAACACCACCCTTTGCACAGAACACACCAACTGCGCCATCAAGTACACGGAGTGAACGCTCAACTTCTACTGTGAAGTCAACGTGGCCCGGTGTATCGATGATGTTGATACGATGCTCAAGTGCTCCTGGCTTTGGTTTAGTGAACTCTTCAAGTGTCCAGTGACATGTTGTAGCGGCAGAAGTAATTGTAATACCTCTTTCCTGCTCCTGCTCCATCCAGTCCATGGTAGCAGTACCTTCATGAGTATCACCGATTTTATAGTTAATACCAGTATAATAAAGAATACGCTCTGTCAGTGTTGTTTTACCAGCATCGATATGAGCCATGATTCCAATATTTCTGGTTCTCTCAAGTGGATATTCTCTTCCAGCCAAGGTTTTTTCCTCCTATATTTAGTGTCCTATGCACAACCGGACTCTGTTACAAATCCGGTCCGCTGCATGAATCAAAAGCAAAGCTGTAAGCTTCTTACAGAAACTAGAATCTGTAATGTGCGAATGCCTTGTTTGCCTCTGCCATCTTGTGCATATCTTCTTTTCTCTTAACAGATGCGCCTGTGTTGTTAGCTGCATCCATGATCTCGTTAGCTAATCTCTCAGCCTGAGTTTTCTCTCCTCTGGCACGTGAGAATGCTGTTAACCAACGAAGGCCTAAAGCCTGACGACGATCAGGGCGAACCTCGATTGGTACCTGATATGTGGCACCACCGATACGTCTTGCTTTTACTTCGAGAGCTGGCATTACATTGTTCATAGCCTCTTCGAATACTTCAAGAGCTGGTCTTCCTGTCTTCTCTTCTACTGTAGCAAATGCTCCGTATACAATCTTCTGAGCTACGCCTTTCTTACCGTCTAACATAATGCTGTTAACAAGCTTTGTAACTACTTTGCTGTTGTACATTGGATCTGCTAATACGTCTCTTTTCTGAGTATGTCCTTTACGTGGCACGTTACTTCCCTCCTTAATCATGATATTTGTGGATTAATTCATCGGTACTCACATGTGTCTCTCTAATGTGTTCGTGCGGAATTGTATTCATAAAGTGAAATCCTGCATCTGCAGGTCTAATCCCAACACTAACCTACTTTAGTTCTGTTTGTGATACACAATGTTGCTAAATTATTTAGCAGCTTTTGGTCTCTTTGCGCCGTACTTAGAGCGGGCCTGTTTTCTGTTTGCAACACCTGCAGTATCTAATGTACCACGGATGATATGGTAACGTGTACCTGGTAAATCCTTAACACGGCCACCACGAATCAGAACAACGCTATGCTCCTGTAAGTTGTGTCCCTCACCAGGAATGTATGAAGTTACTTCGATTCCGTTTGAAAGACGAACTCTGGCGATCTTTCTAAGAGCTGAGTTAGGCTTCTTAGGAGTAGCTGTCTTAACAGCTGTACATACACCACGCTTCTGTGGAGAAGAAGTGTTGATTGGCTTCTTCTGGAGAGAGTTAAAGCTTCTCTGAAGAGCTGGTGCTGTAGACTTCTTTACAGATGTCTGACGTCCTTTTCTTACTAACTGGTTAAATGTTGGCATTATTTTCACCTCCTGTTTTATTTTAAGCAGTGCAATCTTATGCACGCTAAAATATTATACAAATCCTTGTCTGTTTTGTCAAGACCAATTTTGTTTTCAATATAATACTTTACGTTTTCAATATAATACAAGAAAGAAGCCCGGTTTCCCGGACTTCTTTATTTTGGTTTGTAAAAGCTTCTATAGCTTAAGTACAAACATCAGTAATTATTCTTCATCAACTGATTCAGCATCTGTATCAATGACTCCGACTGCCTCTTCCTCTGCGAAATCCGCAAAATCATCATCATCAAAATCAAGTGTATCGTCATCGTTTACATCGCTGTCAAGCTTGATGTTACGATAAATCTTCATACCTGTTCCTGCCGGGATGAGCTTACCGATGATTACGTTCTCCTTCATACCGATAAGTGGATCAACCTTGCCCTTGATTGCTGCCTCAGTAAGAACCTTTGTGGTCTCCTGGAATGAAGCTGCTGACAGGAATGAGTTGGTTGCAAGAGATGCCTTTGTGATTCCAAGTAATACCTGTGAGCCAACTGCAAGCTCCTTGCCCTCTTCCTCAAGCTTCTCGTTGAGCTCTAAGAAGTCAAGGGCATCAACCATGCTGCCCGGAAGTAAATCTGAATCTCCCGGCTCCTCTACGCGGATCTTCTGTAAGCACTGACGAACTATAACCTCGACATGCTTGTCGTTGATTTCAACACCCTGTAAACGGTAAACACGCTGTACCTCGCGGAGCATGTAATCCTGAACCGCACGAACACCCTTAATCTTGAGGATATCGTGTGGATTTACAGAACCCTCTGTAAGCTCGTCGCCAGCCTCAAGTTCCTGTCCGTCTACAACCTTGATACGTGAGCCGTAAGGAATGAGGTAAGCCTTTGTCTCGCCTGTCTCGTTGTTTGTAACGATAACCTCACGCTTCTTCTTTGTATCCTTGATTGTGGCAATTCCGCCGAACTCTGTAATAATAGCGAGTCCCTTAGGCTTACGTGCCTCGAAAATCTCCTCTACTCGAGGAAGACCCTGTGTGATATCTCCACCGGCAACACCACCTGTATGGAAGGTTCTCATGGTAAGCTGTGTACCAGGCTCACCGATTGACTGTGCTGCAATGATACCGATTGCTTCACCAACCTGTACTGCCTGGCCTGTTGCAAGGTTTGAACCGTAACACTTAGCACATACTCCCATGTGTGAACGGCAGGTAAGCACTGTACGGATCTTAACCTGTGTGATTGGATTTCCGTTCTCATCAACACCCTCTGCCATAACCTTTGCTGCACGCTTTGGTGTAATCATATGGTTGGCCTTAACGATTACATTGCCATCCTTATCGCAGATTGTGTTGCAAGAGAAACGACCTGTAATTCTCTCCTGAAGGCTCTCGATTTCCTCTCGACCCTCCATGAATGCCTTTACAACCATTCCCGGAATCTCACGTCCTGTGCCTGCACAGCAGTCTGACTCACGAACGATCATATGCTGTGAAACATCTACGAGACGTCTTGTAAGATATCCTGAATCGGCTGTACGAAGCGCTGTATCTGAAAGTCCCTTACGAGCTCCATGTGCTGACATGAAGTACTCAAGTACGTCAAGACCCTCACGGAAGCATGACTTGATAGGAAGCTCGATTGTACGACCTGTTGTATCAGCCATGAGTCCTCGCATACCTGCAAGCTGTTTGATCTGCTTATCAGATCCACGGGCTCCGGAATCTGCCATCATGAAGATGTTGTTGTACTTATCAAGACCTGTAAGAAGTGCCTTTGTAAGGGCATCATCTGTATCCTTCCATGTCTCGATAACCTCTTTGTAACGCTCCTCATCAGTGATAAGTCCACGCTTGTACTGTCTTGTAATCTTATCTACAGTGTCCTGTGCATCAGCGATCATCTGTGGCTTCTGTGGTGGCACTGTCATATCTGAAATTGAAACTGTCATGGCAGCCTGGGTTGAATACTTGTATCCCATAGCCTTGACATTGTCAAGAACCTCTGCTGTTGTTGTAGCTCCGTGTGTGTTGATAACCTTCTCAAGGATCTGCTTGATCTGTTTCTTACCAACGTGGAACTCAACCTCAAACTTGAGTGCATTCTCAGCCTTTGATCTGTCTATAAAACCAAGATCCTGTGGAATGTTCTCATTGAATATCAAAAGTCCTACTGTTGTCTCTGTAAAACCTGAAACCTCTGTGCCGTCAGCAAGCTTTACTGTACGGTGTACAAAGATATTCTGGTGAAGAGTAATCTCCTTGTTCTCGTAAGCGAGCATTGCAAGATTAACACTTCCATAGTAACGGCCAAGAAGATCTATCGGTCTGCAAAGCACACGACGGTTTCCGTCTGTGACATCCTCAAACCAGATGAGGTCATATAAACCAAGCTCAGCCTTTCCTGTATTTTCATCAGGAGTTGTGAGCTTTCTAAGCTCCTCAATATCATTGTATACAGTGTCTGATGACACCTGTGCAACCATCTTTGGATCATCCTTGTAATCAGCGAGCTTTCTCATTGTGAGGTAGTAAACTCCAAGGATCATATCCTGTGAAGGAACGGCTACAAGTCCACCATCAGAAGGCTTAAGCAGGTTGTTAGGTGACAGAAGCATGAATCTGCACTCAGCCTGTGCCTCAGCAGTCAGTGGAAGATGTACAGCCATCTGGTCTCCATCGAAGTCGGCGTTGAACGCTGTACATACGAGTGGATGAAGCTTGATTGCCTTACCCTCTACAAGGATTGGCTCGAAGGCCTGGATTCCAAGTCTGTGGAGTGTAGGAGCTCGGTTAAGCATAACCGGATGCTCTTTGATGACGTCCTCAAGGACATCCCATACCTCCGGCTGAAGTCTCTCAACCATCTTCTTTGCACTCTTTATATTGTGTGCGGTTCCGTTAGCGGCAAGCTCCTTCATAACGAATGGTTTGAAAAGCTCAATAGCCATCTCCTTTGGAAGACCACACTGATAAATCTTAAGCTTTGGCTCTACACAGATAACTGAACGTCCTGAGTAGTCAACTCGCTTTCCGAGAAGGTTCTGACGGAAACGTCCTCCCTTTCCCTTGAGCATGTCTGAAAGAGACTTAAGAGCTCTGTTTCCGGGACCGGTAACAGGACGGCCACGACGGCCATTGTCGATAAGTGCATCGACAGCCTCCTGAAGCATACGTTTCTCGTTACGAACGATAATATCCGGAGCTCCAAGATCAAGAAGTCTTCTAAGACGGTTGTTACGGTTGATAATTCGTCTGTAAAGGTCGTTAAGATCACTTGTTGCAAAACGTCCTCCATCGAGCTGAACCATTGGACGAAGATCCGGTGGGATAACAGGAATAACTGTCATAATCATCCACTCAGGCTTGTTTCCTGACTCACGGAAAGCCTCTACAACCTCAAGTCTCTTGATGATACGTGCACGCTTCTGGCCTGTAGCATTCTCAAGCTCTGCCTTAAGCTCTGCCGAATCCTTCTCGAGATCGATTGCTGCTAAAAGCTCACGGATAGACTCAGCACCCATTCCTACACGGAATGCTGAGCGGCCATAAGTATCGCATGCCTCCTGGTACTCTGACTCGTTGAGAATCTGCTTGTATGCAAGCTTTGTCTCGCCCGGGTCAAGCACAATATATGAAGCAAAGTACAGTACTCTCTCAAGTACACGTGGAGATAAGTCAAGGATGAGTCCCATACGTGATGGGATACCCTTGAAATACCAGATATGAGATACAGGAGCAGCAAGCTCGATGTGTCCCATACGCTCTCTACGAACGCTTGACTTTGTGATTTCTACGCCACATCGGTCGCAGACAACACCCTTATAACGTATCTTCTTGTATTTACCACAATGACACTCCCAGTCCTTCGTTGGTCCGAAAATCTTCTCGCAAAAAAGACCGTCTTTTTCAGGCTTTAATGTTCTATAGTTAATAGTCTCAGGCTTTTTAACCTCGCCATGTGACCACTCTCTGATCTTTTCAGGAGATGCTAATCCAATCTGAATCGCATCAAACTGCATTGCCTGATTATTTTCTATATTATTTGTTTCTGGCATTTTGGCACTCCCTTCTAATTATTCTTCGTCATCAAGAACTTCATCAGCAAAAATATCGTCATCCGCAGTCTCAGGGGACTCTTCCTCTTCTATGTCAACAAGCTCTTCGTTGTCATCAAATTCTTTCTTTGAGAAACCATGCTCTGCGAATGACTCACTGTCCTCGAATGCATAGTCCTTATCGTTTCCGATAATTGAGTTGATATCTGTATTACCGTACTCACTTGTCTCGATAAGCTCAACCTCTTCTCTGTTCTCATCAAGTACCTTGACATCCAGACCAAGTGCCTGAAGCTCTTTGAGAAGTACCTTGAATGACTCTGGAATACCAGGCTCAGGGATATTCTCACCCTTGATGATAGCCTCGTAGGTCTTGACACGGCCAACAACATCATCGGACTTCATTGTAAGGATCTCCTGGAGTGTATATGCAGCACCATATGCCTCAAGAGCCCAAACCTCCATCTCTCCGAAACGCTGTCCACCGAACTGTGCCTTACCACCGAGTGGCTGCTGTGTTACTAATGAGTAAGGACCTGTTGAACGTGCATGGATCTTATCGTCAACAAGGTGATGCAGCTTAAGGTAATGCATGTGTCCGATAGTTGTCTTTCCATCGAAGCACTCACCTGTTCTACCATCACGAAGCTGTACCTTTCCATCCTTTGAAATCGGAACGCCCTTCCATAAGCTTCTGTGAGCTCTGTTTGTTGAAAGGTATTCCATGACGTCCTCACGGAGTGTATCAACATATTTATCATAGAAGATTTCAGCATCTGCGCTCCAGTATGGATGCTCCGCCTGTAAATCCTTTTCAAGCTCTTCCTTATCGAACGGAAGATTTACGTAATCATTTGCAAGCTCAAGTGTATCCTCGATATCTACCTCGTTAGCTCCGTCAAATACAGGAGTTGAGATATTGAAGCCAAGTGCCTTTGCAGCGAGACTCAGGTGAATCTCAAGGACCTGACCGATGTTCATTCGTGAAGGAACACCGAGTGGGTTAAGTACGATATCCAGTGGACGTCCGTTTGGAAGGAATGGCATATCCTCAACAGGAAGCACACGGGAAACGACACCCTTGTTACCGTGACGTCCGGCCATCTTATCACCGACAGAAATCTTTCTCTTCTGTGCAATGTAGATACGTACTGACTGATTTACTCCCGGAGAAAGCTCATCGCCGTTCTCTCTTGTAAATACCTTGGCATCAACAATGATACCGTAAGCACCATGAGGTACCTTAAGTGATGTATCACGAACCTCTCTTGCCTTCTCACCGAAGATGGCACGAAGAAGTCTCTCCTCTGCTGTAAGCTCTGTCTCACCCTTTGGTGTAACCTTTCCTACAAGGATATCACCGGCACGAACCTCTGCACCTACACGGATGATACCTCTCTCATCAAGGTCCTTAAGTGCGTCGTCGCCGACACCAGGGACATCACGTGTAATCTCCTCAGGTCCGAGCTTTGTATCACGTGACTCTACCTCATATTCCTCGATATGAACTGATGTATACACATCATACTCTACGAGACGCTCTGAAAGAAGAACGGCATCCTCGTAGTTGTATCCTTCCCATGTCATGAATCCGATAAGCGGGTTCTTTCCAAGAGCAAGCTCTCCCTGACTTGTTGAAGGACCGTCTGCGATAACATCGCCTGCCTTAACCTTGTCACCCTTAAATACGATAGGTCTCTGGTTGTAGCAGTTTGACTGGTTAGAACGAGAGAACTTTGTAAGGATATACTCTCTCTTGTTTCCGTCAGTCTCTTTTATGATAATGCGGTTTGACTCTGAAGATAATACCTCTCCGTCTGCCTTTGCAACTACGCAGACACCTGAGTCAACTGCGGCCTTTGTCTCAATACCTGTACCAACTACAGGAGCCTCTGTGGTCAGAAGCGGAACGGCCTGACGCTGCATGTTTGATCCCATGAGGGCACGTGTAGGGTCATCGTTCTGCAAGAATGGAATCAGCGCTGTAGCTACTGAGAATACCATCTTTGGAGATACATCCATATAATCAAATGCTGACTTATCGTACTCCTGAGTTTCCTCTCTGTAACGACCTGAAACTGAGTTACGTATGAAATGTCCTTCGGCATCAAGCTTCTCATTAGCCTGTGCTACGTGGTAGTTGTCCTCCTCGTCGGCTGTCATGTATACAACCTCTTCTGTGACTACCGGGTTCTTAGGATCAGTCTTGTCAATCTTACGGTATGGAGCCTCTACGAAGCCATACTCATTGATTCTCGCATAGCATGCAAGTGAGTTGATAAGACCGATGTTTGGTCCCTCAGGAGTCTCTACAGGACACATACGGCCATAGTGAGTGTAATGTACATCTCGAACCTCGAATCCGGCACGGTCTCTTGAAAGACCACCAGGTCCAAGTGCTGATAAACGTCTCTTGTGAGTAAGCTCTCCAAGAGGGTTGTTCTGATCCATGAACTGTGAAAGCTGTGAAGAACCGAAGAATTCTTTAACAGCGGCAGTTACAGGCTTTATATTGATAAGTGACTGAGGTGAAATTCCCTCTAAGTCCTGTGTAGTCATTCTTTCACGAACAACACGCTCCAGTCTTGAGAGACCGATACGGTACTGGTTCTGTAACAGCTCTCCAACCGCACGGATACGTCTGTTTCCAAGATGATCGATATCGTCATCTGTTCCTGCGCCCCACTCTAAGTGCATATTGTAGTTGATAGTTGCGAAGATATCCTCTTTAGTAATATGCTTTGGAATAAGGTCAGATATATCTCTCTTTATTGCCTCGATTCTGTCCTCAAGAGAATCATACTCCTCGAGAATCTGAGCGAGTACCGGATAGTAAACAAGCTCAGTAACACCGATAGACTTAGGATCCTCAAGCTCAGGAATCCAGCTTCTGATGTCAACCATCATAGAAGAAAGAATCTTGACATTTCTTGTCTCTGTCTGAATCCATAAAGCAGGAACGGCAGCGTTCTGGATCTGTGTAGCAAGCGCACGGTCAACAACAGTACCTGCCTCAGCGATAACCTCACCTGTAGAAGGATCCACTACGTCCTCAGCTAAAACCTGTCCACTGATACGGTTCTTTAAAGCAAGCTTCTTATTAAACTTATAACGTCCTACCTTGGCAAGGTCATATCTTCTAGGATCGAAGAACATTGCTGTAATAAGGCTCTCTGCACTCTCAACTGAAAGTGGCTCGCCCGGACGAATCTTCTTATATAACTCTAATAAACCAGCCTCATAGCTTCCCTGTGGCTCACGCTCTGTGATTGCAGGGTCCTTGCTGAATGATGCCTGGATCTTTGGCTCATCTCCGAACATATCGAGAATAGCCTGGTTTGTACCTACTCCAAGTGCACGTAAAAGTACTGTGATAGGTACCTTACGTGTTCTGTCTACTCTTACATAAAAAACGTCGTTAGAGTCTGTCTCATACTCAAGCCATGCACCACGGTTTGGAATAACAGTACAAGAATACAGGGTCTTTCCGAGCTTATCATGAGCAATTCCGTAATAAATACCAGGAGAACGAACTAACTGACTGACAATAACTCGCTCTGCACCGTTGATTACGAATGTACCGGTCTCTGTCATTAAAGGCAGATCACCCATGAAAATTTCATGCTCATTAATCTCATCTGTCTCTTTGTTGTGAAGTCTGACTTTAACCTTTAAAGGAGCTGCGTATGTTGCATCTCTTTCCTTGCACTCAGGAATTGTATACTTTACATCATCTTCGCATAATGTAAAATCTACAAAATCAAGACTAAGCTTTCCGCTGTAATCTGTGATTGGAGAGATATCCGCAAAAGCTTCCTTGAGACCTTCGTCTAAGAACCACTGATAAGAATCCTTCTGGACCTCAATCAGATTTGGCATCTGCAGAACCTCTTTTTGTCTTGAGTAACTCATACGCATGCTTTTTCCGGATGTGACCGGACGTATTCTGTTTTTCTCCATTGACGTTTCACCTCTCGTTTTTATTTTAATCTAGCAAGTATCTAGATAATGATTCAAAAACCACCCCAGTTACTATATCTTGTGGTTTTTCTCTTGTGCACATATTTGCGAATGCATTTTAGTGTAATTTACCTATTGACAAATTTGCATCATTTAAAAAATTGCATAAAAATGCCACTGCACCACAATAGTGCAACGTATACTATACAACAAATTACTGACAATTGCAAGTACTTTTTTTATTTTTTCATTCGCCGTCGGATAGGCTACGAGCAGAGGTCCCAAAAATGCTCAGGCATTTTCGGGACGCGCTCCGACTGTCGCGCAATAAAAACATAAAAAAGAGCCAAGGCGCAAATAGAATTTGCCCTTGGCTCTTTTTTATGTTTTTACTCCGCTCGTAGCCTATCCGACTATTTAAGAGTAACCTTAGCACCCTCTGCCTCAAGTTTAGCCTTAGCATCCTCTGCTGAAGCCTTGTCAAGCTGCTCTTTGATAACCTTTGGTGCGCCATCAACAGCGTCCTTAGCCTCTTTAAGTCCAAGACCTGTGATCTCACGAACAACCTTGATAACCTTAACCTTGTTTGGTCCAACCTCTGTAAGCTCTACGTCGAACTCAGTCTTCTCCTCAGCTGCTGCTCCGTCAGCTCCTGCTGCTGCAACTACAACACCTGCTGCTGCAGAAACACCGAACTCTTCTTCACAAGCTTTTACTAAATCATTTAACTCTAATACGCTTAACTCTTTGATAGCATCAATAAACTCTGCTGTTGTTAACTTTGCCATTATAATTTCCTCCATTTAAAAATTTAATTATGATAATAAGGTTCAAATATAATATTTGAATTATTCTGCTGCTGGAGCTTCCTCTGCAGCATCCTCTGCTGGTGCTGCCTCTACGGCTGCATCTGCAGCGCCACCCTGCTCTGCGATCTGATTGAGTACACGAGCAAGATTTGTGATAGGTGACTGAATGCTTCCAAGTAATTTTCCAAGAAGCTCATCTCTGCTAGGTACAGCGGCGATTGCCTTCATACCCTCAGCATCATAAAATGTTCCCTCAACTACACCTGCTTTAATCTCTAAAGCCGGAGCTGTTTTAGCGAACTTAGCTAAGATTCTAGCTGGTGCTGTTGCATCCTCTGTTGATACAGCGAATGCGCTTGGTCCTTCAAGGACATCCTTTAATCCCTCGAACTCTGTTCCCTGGATTGCACGGTTTACTAAAGTATTCTTGTATACCTTGTAAGTTACACCGGCTTCTCTTAACTGTTTACGTAACTGAGTATCCTCTGCTACTGTGAGTCCTAAGTAATCAACAACTACTACTGACTGTGCACCATTGATAACACCGGAAATCTCATCTACGATTGGCTGTTTAAGTTCTACCTTTGCCACGATTCATTTACCTCCTTTTAGATTTTCGCATAAAAGACATGAGGTATTTGATTTATTAATCAAAGAAACCCTCCTGCCTGTCGACAGAAGGGTACAAGTCAAAATTCAAGATAAATCTCGAAAATTCCCTCGGTAGGTTCTACGTTTACGCCTTGCGGCACCTACTGTCTTCGGCAATATGCATTGCAATTATATCAAACTATATTACGGATGTCAATTACTTTCCGCAAAACTTTTGCTTGGCGTTTGATAGGTCTTGTAAATTGTTTTACTGTAACTGTTTAACTATCTTACTGTGTAATCTTAACCACGTTTAACTTAACGCCAGGTCCCATTGTAGATGTAAGAGTTGCGCTCTTAATGTACTGACCCTTTAAGCTAGCAGGTTTTGCTTTATTAATTGCACCCATAAGAGACTGGAAGTTGTCGTTTAACTGCTCGTCTGTGAAAGATGCTTTTCCAACTGGCACATGGATAATGTTTGTCTTGTCCAATCTGTACTCAATCTTACCGGCTTTGATATCGTTAACAGCTTTTGTTACATCCATAGTAACTGTTCCTGCCTTTGGGTTTGGCATTAAGCCCTTTGGTCCAAGGACACGTCCTAAACGACCAACAACACCCATCATATCAGGTGTAGCAACTACAACGTCGAAGTCTAACCATCCCTCGTTCTGGATCTTTGGAATTAACTCCTCGCCTCCAACGAAGTCAGCTCCTGCTGCCTGTGCCTCGTCAACCTTAGTTCCCTTAGCGAAAACTAAAACCTTAACTGTTTTTCCTGTTCCGTGTGGTAATACAACCGCACCACGGATCTGCTGCTCTGCGTGACGTCCGTCGCAGCCTGTTCTAAGATGAAGCTCGATTGTCTCGTCAAATTTAGCTGTAGCATTTTTCTTTACGATAGAGATAGCGTCAGCAACATCGTACTGCTCTTTCTTATCAAATGCCTTAACAGCGTCTTGATACTTCTTTCCTCTTTTCATGAAAAAATAACCTCCTGGTGGTAATATCGGGAGAGGACCCTCCCACATTTACGTTTCTTTGTTATCTTAAAATAATACTTTTCAACCGATGTTTTCAGTAATCCTCATTAATGATTAACTTTTCTGTCGGTTCGTCAGTTTTAGGGGTATGTTCTCTTCGCTAAGTTCAAGCTTCGCCCAAAAGGCGGGCTCGCTTTCACTAATCTCAGAGAACGACCTCACACTAACCTCAGCCTGCGCGTTATACGCTTGGCTTCGCTAAGTGTTATTCGGTCACTTCAACACCCATTGATCTTGCTGTACCAGCGATCATGCTCATTGCAGACTCAAGTGAAGCTGCGTTTAAGTCAGGCATCTTAAGCTCAGCGATTTCCTGAACCTGTGCCTTTGTGATCTTAGCAACCTTCTTCTTGTTTGGCTCGCCCGAACCAGACTGAATCTTGCAAGCTTTCTTGATTAATACCGGAGCAGGTGGAGTCTTAGTAATGAAACTGAAACTTCTGTCTGCATATACAGTAATAACTACAGGGATAATTAAGTCGCCCTGATCGGCTGTCTTTGCATTAAACTGCTTTGTGAACTCTACGATGTTTACACCGTGCTGTCCAAGTGCAGGTCCAACTGGAGGAGCTGGAGTTGCCTTTCCAGCAGGGATCTGCAATTTAATGTATCCTTCTACTTTCTTTGCCATTTGGAATTGCCTCCTTAATTTGTTTTCTTAACATCTGCGAAACTTACTTCTACCGGTGTCTCGCGACCGAACAGCTCTACATTAATTGTAACTGTCTGCTTGTGATAATTCATAGCTGTGATAACACCGACTGTATCCTTCCAGACACCGCCGATAACGACTATCATGTCACCCTCAGCAAAATCAACTACCACGTTTTCCGTCTTAATACCCAAAGGTCTCATCTCGGCTTCTGTGAGAGGAACCGGTTTGCTTCCCGGACCTACAAATCCAGTTACGCCTCTGGTATTTCGTACAACGTACCATGTATCATCATTCATAATCATATGAATAAGAACATAGCCTGGAAACATCTTCTTGGAAACCTGTTTACGAACACCGTTCTTCACCTCTGTGACGTCCTCCAATGGAACACGTACTTCAAGGATCTGGTCCTCAAGATGTCTGTTTTCGATTGTTTTGTCAATATTAGCTTTGACTTTGTTTTCATAACCTGAATAGGTATGAACTACATACCAGTTCGCTTCTGTCATAATCACTTTGCCTCCGTTTTAAAAATGTAAACCAATAAGGAAATCTACGCCCTGCTGGATACCCCAGTCAAGAAGCGCAATAATAAGACCGGTAACTACTGAAACCGCCAGCACTGCAATGGTCTGTCTGATGACCGATTGCTTCTCAGGCCAGATAATCTTCTGAAATTCAGCTTTCAGACCTGAAAACCAGCTTGTTTTTGGAGCCTTTTCGACTTTTTCATTCTGTCCCATAATGTACTCCTTCACTCAGTTCCTAGACTATTTTGTTTCCTTGTGCATTGTATGAGTTCTGCAGAATCTACAATACTTCTTGGTTTCCATTCTGTCCGGATGAGTTTTTTTGTCCTTTGTCATGTTGTAATTACGACGCTGACATTCTGTGCACGCTAATGTAATCTTTGTACGCACGACTTCCACCTCCGTTTAAATTCTTTGTTGTTTGTACCCTTAAAAAAAGGCATAAAAAAAAGACCTATTTCCAAGCCTGTATACTATATCACAGTTGAGCCGTAACCGTCAATAGCTATTTTAAAATTTATTGCAAATTCTTTTGAACAGTGCCGCTGTCTGTACCTTTTTGTATGTCCGGCAGCAATTAATTTTTATAAATCTTACAGATACATAACTAAATATAGTACATTTATCTGAATTTTTCAAGTATTTTGTTGTTGTAAATCCTCAATTATGACGATATAATATATGTGTATAAGTAGGATTTGATAATTAAAAATTTTACATAGCTTATTATAGCTGCAGTTAAGCATTAGTAATCGCAGCTATACAATATAATATTTAAAGGATTACCATTTAACGGATTAAACGATTTTCACGGATGAAAGGAGGGGTCTTTATGGCAAAGATAGACAGTGCCTACGCTTACTATGCCAGCACTTATGCCAATAAAGAGGTATCGCGCTATGATTCGCACAAGAAAAGCGACCTGCGCAAGATATACAACAGAATAATAAAGACAAATAAAGAGTCCCCTCTGTACAAGATTTCCAATATGTCCGAGGCCAAGAAATATGCTATCGATATAAAGGAAAGCTCTAAGGCCATCTTAAATGCCGTGGATTCGCTTTCTGATAAATACGCAGGCTCCTCTGACTCCTTCCAGAAGAAGGTTGCGGAGTCATCTAATGAGGATGCTGTAGGCGTGCGCTACGTGGGTGACGGCTCAGAGAATAAAGGAGCAGACGGCTTTGATATAGATGTCAGACAGCTCGCCGCACCACAGATCAATACCGGCAGCTACTTAGACAGCAAGGCCCTGTCCTTTATACCGGGCAGCTATTCCTTTGACATAAATACCAATGCATCATCCTATGAGTTCCAGTTCGGAGTGAGCACCGGTGAAACAAACGGCGAGGTGCAGGACAAGCTCAAGAGGCTCATAAACGCATCCGGTCTTGGCATCGAGGCAGACATAGTCCATGATGACTCAGGCAAGGCAGCGCTTCAGCTTACATCAATGCAGACAGGTCTCAGCGAGACTGAGGATTCTCTCTTTAGTGTGGCTCCGTCAGCTAACGCAGAGTCCATAAGCATGATGAAGCAGCTGGGTATTGATAAGGTATCATCCCCTGCCCACAACTCTGACTTTTCGCTGAATGGCACCGCGCACTCATCCTTGTCCAACACCTTTACCATCAATAATACCTTTGAGCTCACGCTCAAAAAGCCGACCACAGATACAGGTGCCGCAGCCATCGGTTTTAAGGCCAATTCCGATGCAGTTGCCGACAATGTGCAGACTCTGGTTGACGCATACAATAAGATGATAGACGTGGCAGATGATTATTCAGTGAACGACTCTGCAGATGCCACAAGGCTGCTTCGTGATATAAGCTCCATCACAAAGGGCTCACAGTCAAAGCTTTCCTACATCGGTCTCATGACAGACGATGACGGCAAGCTCACTATTGACCGCGATATCCTCGCCGGTGCGCTTAGTCCGGACAGAGCTGATGACACCTTCAACACTCTTACAGCACTAAAGGATGCAATAGGTGACAAAGCAAAATCTGTGACAGTCAACCCTATGAACTATGTGCAGAAGGTTGTTGTGGCATATAAGAATCCCGGACACAATTTCAACACACCATATATTTCGTCAATTTATTCAGGCATGATGCTTGACAGCTACGCATAAACGGCTGTTGTACCCAAATCAGTACAACAGCCGTTTTTTTATTTTTTTTATAATAGTGGCTGCAGATCTCCCACCATTTTTTCCTCCAGTGTCCTGAGCCTCTCTGCAATTGCCACACTCTTTGAATCAGCATCGCGATATTCATTGAGACTGCCGCTGATTGTCTCTATGCCCATATTACAGCCCTCCGTCAGTAACTTTGCTGCCTGGGACTGATCATCATTCACTGCCATCTTCATTGCAGTCTGCAGCTTCGCAGCCATCTTTGCAAACACACCCGGTTCCTTAATATCTGCACCTGCTTTGTCAAGCATATCCCTGCAATCCACTGACAGCCCGGTGTGCTCATCATAGTACTTGTCTATCAGCTCACGAAGCTGCTTGTCATCTGTGTGTTCTCTTATATCGTCCATGCTCTCAAGTGCCATCTTACAGCCCGCTATGCAATCCTGAAGCAAGAGCACCGAATCATGATTTTCAATATTTCTGCTCATAAAAACCTCCATACTTCTTTTCTATTTAGTATGGAGGTTTTCATGAAAAAATATTCACTACACAATCGGAAACTCAAGCTTCACCCAAAACTTCCCATGTTCCCTTTTAAAGCTCATACTTCCATTCATGCGCTGCATCATCGCATCCACGCTCTTAAGCCCTATCCCGGCACTTTTAAGAAGTGTTTTATTGTCACATACACCATTGCCAATTTCAACGCTAAATGTTTTTTTCGTAAAAGCTGTTTTCATAACAACAGGCTTTTTATTGTCCGCATATTTATATATATTATCCGTCAGATTTGAAAATATTCTGGTCAAAAATGCCATATTAACAGCAACCTTTACCTGCTTAAAGCTTATTCCTTCTGCATCAACCTCATAATTGCTTTTCATAAGCTGAGCACACACATCTGAGAGGTAATCTCCAAATATATACTCAACATCCATTGATGCATCCAATTCAACAGGTCTTTGTGAACCGGCAATTGAAAAATCCAGCAGATTGTCTACCTGAGACCTGATATCCAACACCTTTTCACTTATAAAATTAAGATTTTTCATATTCTCGGCATATGCTTCATTCTCCAGTTTCATTACATCAACATATGTCATAACACCGGTCAACGGCGTACGCAGGTCATGAGCCATATTACGCATCAGGTCATCCTTTTCCTGTCGCGCTTTTTTCTCCTGTGATTGAGTCTCTTCAAGCTCTGTTTGATAGCCCGCTATAATTTTTCTGATGCGTAAATACACAAATACGATTCCCAGCATAAGAGATAATCCCACATCAAAAATCATTAAAGCTATATAATATTTTATCGTAAATCCTGTATATATAAATACTTTCGCTTCTATATCGGCGAACTGGACAGGCAGCTCATAGCTTCCTGTAAATCGGTAATCATACATATTTTTAGCTGGAGATATAAGCTTATCTACATTTGATTTATTGTATATTACCTTCCCCATTTCCTGAACACTATAAAACGCAATATCATGATCAGACATCCATTCATCATATTGCTCGACATCTGTAGTACTTATATCATTATAAGACACATATTGTTGAAACTCATCTATATATGGCTTTTCATTATCGTATATTAAATGAGATGTACCTTCAATATAATTGTTCAGCAAATCAATTCCCAGATAATATAATAGTCCAAAAACAACGCATGTCCCTATAATCGCAATTGCAAATGTCAAAAACAGCTTTTTCTTTACCCTCTTTAAATCATCTCTCAAAACGGTATCCTCTTCCCCATTCTGTGTGTATGCATGCATCACCACATGCTTTTATAAGCTTATTCCTTAGATTTTTAATGTGTACCATAACAGTATTCTTTGCATTATAGGTAAAAGCCTCATCCCATACCATCTCGTATATCATCTCAATCGTATATATCCGGTCAGGATTTTTCATCAGCAGTTTTAGTATCTCATATTCTTTTCCTGTTAATTTTATCTCATTATCATTAAACTTAACCTTGTTTCGATTCGTAAACAGTTTAAGTCCATCTGTCTCTATAGATTCATCCTTGTTTGTGCGATTTGCACTTCCGCTGTCATATACCCGATATCGTCTGATAAGAGCTTTAACCTTTGAAATAAGCTCCATGTTCGAAAATGGCTTAGTCATGTAATCGTCACCGCCAACTTCTAGCCCTTCCAGCTTATCAAGTTCTTCCGATTTTGCTGACAAAAACAATATCGGAACGCTGTGTCTTTCACGCATCCTCCTGCAGGTTTCAATGCCGTCCAACTGTGGCATCATTATATCCATTATTACAAGGCTGAACGATTCATCTATTTTTTCCAAAGCCTCCATACCGTTTTGTGCAATTACCACACTATAATGCTGCAATTCAAGAAGCTTTTTTATGCCACTGTATACTGTTTTATCATCCTCAACAACAAGAATTTTGTCCATTATATGCTCCTATCATATTATACATGTTTATTACATCAAAAAGATTATACCACATAACCGCTCCTAATTATTCCTTAATGTGCGCAAACCCTTATTAGCATAAATACAGCTTCCAATCATAGTTATTAAAATAACGCTAATTTCCAAAAGCCCGATTCTATACACAAATTGCCAGATATTCATTTCAAAGTTCCATATATCAAGTGAAAAGCTTTTTTGAAAATTTGAAATCTCACAAAATTCAACAAAGTATTTAAAAATATTGACAGAAAATCTATTAAGCAGTCCCAATGTCAATATTCCTGCACCCACAAGTGCCGGAACAGTTATCATCAAAATCTCATATAACAGAATTTGAATTGTCCTAAATTTCCTCTGTCCAAGTGTATTGTATATTGCTATCATTTTTGAGTGTCCTTTAAGCCATAAAACGGTCAGTAACGACATAACCACAACACATACAATATACATAACGCTCAACGTCACACTTGTCATACTTTTTAACATTGATATTACATCTGTCATTTGCAGTTCCTCATTCAAAACCTGATTGACAACTGCCGAATTCGGAGCATTTTGAAACATTTTACTCATATCATCATATAAAAGTGATGTGCTTTTATAGTCTGTGCTGAAAAAATTTATCCCATAACAGCTTGCTTCATTGTTTAATTCTACATATGAATTATAATCAGTAAATACTATACTGTCAGCTACTTCTTTATAGTAGCCATCGCTCACCTGTGTCTTTGGAGTATTTATTACAGTATAAATCCCAATCACCTTAATACTTATTGTATTATTTTCATACTGTATAGATATATTACTACCAATTGACAGGTTATTTTCAGAGGCGAGCTTATCGGATATCATTGCCCCTTTATCACCTGACATCGGATATTTCCCTTTTGAAATCTTAAAGATACCACTACTGAAATATTCATTATAAGAAGTATTTATGTTTCCACTGACATATATTTTATTTTCCTCAAAATCACTTTGTTTTTCTGTATATGGCACATTTTCAAAATTTGCTGCTTCACATATAATGTCACTTGTAAATGCATTATTATATCCTACAATATTTTTATTATTATCTGCATATTCTAAAATATCTTTCCAATCATCTAAAGTAGAAAAATCGTCTAATTCAACAAGAACACAACATCCTGCCATATCTGCAAAAGATTTGTAAAAACTCTCTATTGCCGAATCTAGAAATGTTGCAATTCCGCAAAACAGTGTCAGTACAAATATGCAAATAGCAATTAGTATATTCCGCCCCGGTCTTCCTAATAATTCTTTGCATGCCTGCCACCATTTATTCCTCATCGTCATCTCCCATTTCATAGCAAATATCACATTTTTTCTTTACATAATCCGAGTGGGTTACTACTATAACACATCTGTCCTGTTCATGAGCTATCTGCTGCAACAATTCGACAATTTTTCTTCGATTTTCTTTATCCAGATTTCCTGTAGGCTCATCTGCCAGAATATATTTTGCATCTGTTATCAACGCCCTCGCTATTGCAACTCTTTGCTGCTGTCCACCTGACAATTCCGTAACCTTTCGGGTTATCTGACTATCATCAAGTCCGACCATTACAAGGCTGTCTCTACACATTTTAATCAATTCTTTTTTAGGTACATCAGGTAAGCTTATCTGGGCTGCAACCATTACATTTTCAAGGGAAGTCATATAATCAAATAACTGATAATCCTGAAAAACCAATGATATACTATTTTGGCGCAGTTTTCTTCCACCAATGTTTTGTATATTTTCTCCATCCAGCAAAATTTCTCCCTCATCCGGTTTTTCTAAACCGGCAAGTAAAGATAAGCACGTTGTCTTTCCTGAACCGGACGGACCAAATATTCCATACATTTCTCCTATTTCAAATCTGTATGTAACTTTATCCAGCACATGTACAATTTCCTTCTTAGATTTATATGCATACGATACATTAATCATTTCCAACATATTTACCACTATCCCTTCGAATTTAACAGTTTCTTTGCATTTTCTTCAACAGTTGTTACAACAGGCAGTACCATAAATGCAATCCAATTAACCAACGAAATTATTAATAGAATTATAATATTTTTCAGAGTAAAAAAAGCACTCATTTCTATACGTACCTCAAAGCCTTGAAATATTCCTGGTGTATCATATCCACCTATAGCTCTGTCTGTACTATTAATTATGACATTCTTACCTATACCACTTATAATGCTACATATGAAATTGCCAAGCACACAGTATAATAGCACACCCAAAAGCAAACCGCTAATTGCATATATCATTCCTATAAATGCAAATCTACCTATACACCATTTTCTTGACCTTCCGAGTACCATAAAAAGTCCTGTATCTTTTTGGTATTGGATAGTATAAAACGAGAAAACGATTAACAAAATAATTTCACCCATTATAATTATCATCCAGCAAATTATTTTTGATGTTTTTCCCATCAATCCTACGACTTTACATTCTGAATCGAGATAATTAGAAGTATTATCATATATTTCCACATTATCTCCATACATTTTCTTTAACTGGGTTTTTACCGCATCTATATGCTCTATCTTATCAATATACACTTCACTTCCCGTTGACGCGGTGTACTCTAACCCTAGTAACTCTACAATATAATCATAATCTACATATATAGAATTATATGGACTATGTATGTATACCGAGGTTCCCTCTTCATTTGAGTCATATATTTCGAAGTCACTGTCCACTTTATAAATTCCGCATATTTGTAAAGACGTTACCTCCGGTTGGTCTCCTATAGTATATTTAACTTCATCCCCTACCTTAAGGTTATTTTTTTTCGCATATCGCTGTTCTACAATAATTCCTTTATTTTTGTAAGTAGGAAATTCTCCTTCAATAAGAGAAACATTCTTTTCCCATGAAAACAAGCTATATTTTTGCACATCCATATTTGCAACAATTACCATTTTATCAGCCCGATTGCTTACATCTTTATTCTCCGGATCTATTCCTTTATGTTCCTTTACATTCTCTGTATCCACCGGATCTGCAATCAGCTCTCTCCAAGCCCCAAGTCCTGTTACATATTTTACTTTTCTGATTTCATCATAATCACTCTTTGTAAAGCCTCCATTATCATCCTCAATTACTAAGGCTGCCCCATTATATAAATATGCATCTCTCTCAGATTTTTCCGAGGCATTGCTTAATAGCAGGCCAATAATTTCACCCAGGATTATTGTCGCGATAATCAGTATGATAATCAAAGATTTTATTTTATTTCTTTTTATATATATAATAGCTGTTTCTATCATATCCCATCTCCTCAATTATTTTACTATTGCCGTTTCAGATATCTTTTTAAGTTTTTGGATTTCAACATCGGCATCCAAGAAAAGATATTTACCATTCATATACACTAGATTTGCAACTGCTTTATCATCCTGATACAAGGTAATATAACCATCATCTTTCCATTTCCAGATTCCCGTTTCAACCTTATCAGTATTCTCTATCTCCATTTCATATTCACCCTGTTTTTCATCGCTATCATGTATAATGGCTAATTTACTGGTACTCTTAACATTTTGATACTCTGAAAAATCAAAAGTTCCATAATAGAGTTCCACTGTCAGATGATTTTTTTGTTGTAATATGTTATATGTAATTAATACACTGATTACACAGACACAAGCGACAATCGCTGCGCAGATAATAATCTGTTTTCTATTTTTTTCCACTACATACTTCCCCCTTCTTTATTGTTCAATCAATGCCGGCTTTATTCTAACCGTTTGATACTTCTTGCTATAAACGATATATAATACCACTTTTAGTGAATAAAATCCTCATTTATGTGAAGTTTTCAAGGTACAAATTTATGGTTATAAGGTATCTTTAACAGAATACCTTTTGACCCTCAAATCATATATATAATAGCTGTTTCTATCATATCCCATCTTCTCAATACTACCAAACATTAAAAAGCCATAGACACCTATGGCTTTACAATACTATATACATATAAAGAATAACCTGAAAAATCATTTAAGAATTATAAATAATTCTAAAGAAATCTAAAGATTCACATATCCATTTTTTATACTATAAACCTGATCACACAGAATTTCTATGTCTTCCTTATGGTGACTTGTTATAACCATAATAGCAGGTTTTTTATTCACATATTCCCTAAACATTATTCTCATATCCTGAACAGACTGTTCATCCAGTGCGTTCATCGGCTCATCCAAGAGCAATACCTTAGGCTCTTCCATAAAAGCCTGAGCTATTGCCAGCTTCTGCTTCATACCTAAAGAGAACTTACGATAAACCTTTTTGGAATCCGGCTCAAGACCCACCTGTTTGAGAATTTCACTGATTCTTTCTTCTCCTATTCTCTTATTAATTTTTGCCAGTAAAAGTAAATTTTCCTTTGCAGTATACTCCGGCATGAAGCCTATGCAGTCCAGCACTATTCCAACATCCTTTGCATACTGTCCTTTTTTCAGAGGGACACCTCCGTACTTTATTATTCCATCCGACGGCTCCATTAACCCGGTCATTATCTTCAATAAAACACTTTTTCCACTACCGTTTCTTCCAACGAGACCATATATTTTCCCGGATTCCAATTTTAAATTTACATTTTCCAATACGGTCTGATTCTTAAAATTCTTTGATACATTATCCAGCTCTATATTCATATATTTTCTGCCTTCCACTTACGTAAAATTATATCCTCTTGTTTATTTTTTAACATTACAACAACACCCAATCCTATGACCAGACACTCTGCCATTTGAAATACCATACACTCAGGCTGAGATGTCATATGCGAAATATACAGCCCCTGTGTAAGCGGCAGCCACGAAAATAATGTTCCTGCCACAATATGGTATATAATAATTATTATAAATCCAATATGTTTATCTTCGGCTTCATGTAACCAGAATAAAAATACCAGCAATAACAATGCTATTGTCTGTAAAATCATATTACCCATTTCAATTATCAAATTTACATTTATTGCCGTCCCCAAAATAAATGCTATTACTATTATTCCCACTCCGTAATACAGATAAGTACATACCAGAAATATTATCGCCAGATGCTTCATCCAGCTAATTGTATTTCCTTTTCTCAAGGCATACTGAATATAGTAAAACGAAAAGTTCTTTGTCAAAAAATAATACAATAAAACCCAGATTGGCATTTGATAAAACAGATATAACAGTAAAAAAATATCAAGATTTTTAAATCCGGCAAAATAGTCTGTTACGCCCGACATATATTGTTTTGAAACGAATCCGTATATGCTCCATATAACAACTGCTGCCATAAACGTAAGACCATAATATGACTTAACACATATTGCAATCAGTCTTTTAAAACAGTTTAGTATAACGGCTCTATAAAATATAACCATTATTACAAACGCAATACTTACAAACCAATAAACAATATAAAAGCTATATTTTTTTACATCTGTAACCATCAAATGGGCAATCCATGATTTTCTTCCAATAAAAGAATCTTTAAAGCTTATCCTATTGCTGATAACAATATTTATAAGCAGGCACACAATACTGCAAATATTAGCTGCCCATCCTGTATTTATCAATTTGTTAAATAAAATGGTAATACAACCAAGCAGCCAGTAAAATAACAATAAGTTTCCAAATAGCTGATACACGTTTGTCACATGAAGCATCTGTGACTTAACATTATAAAAATTATTTACAACAGCAATCATATTAATTACCACCCACTGGATAACTGCAATGATAACCGCGTATTTGAATGCATACACTACTTCAATGACATTTGCCCTATGTTCACTTCCAATCCGCAATTTAAGATAAAAATTATTCCGTGTAACCGCCAATAATCCGGCAATGCTCCATACAATTAAAATCCCGCTGACAAGCAATATTAAATATCTGTCTCCAACGATATTTATAACTGCATTGACATATGAATACTCCTGATATCCGGCATCACATTCCATACAATAACGAACATATTCAAATTGCATATAGCTAAAAATAATGAATATAGTTATTAATAACTGAAACCATCTACTTTTCATTATTTTTTACTCCTACCGCAAACAAAATGATGCCTGTTAAAATCAATATACCTGACATAATTAATATTATCGGAACAGATGCCCATGCATATCCATTAGGCGTAAATATTAAAAGCAGATCAAATCTGTTATCCGGTATCAATATTGCCATGGCTATGCAAAGAACAAATGGCAGTATCAGCGTCAGAAAAGTGTTTTTAATCCATGCCGATATGCCGATTGCAAATGTAGCAAATGTAACTCCTGCCAATAAAACAAACGTACCAAGTAAACAAACATATGCTATAGTATTCGAGGCTGCCAGTTCAGGATGGAACATAATAACTGTCTCTCCCTCTTTTATATTCAAGTAAGCCTTAGTTCCATACTGAAAATATAAATGCAGACAATATACAACATACGGAATAAGCAAACCCAAGCCGCCAAGTATTGCGTTTTGTATTAATGTTACAGCAACATACCTTTTTCTTGACATTTTTTGCAGGCGCAGCTTCAAATATCCGCTTCTATATTCTCTGACATATGATATTCCCATAGGAAGTGCTGCCAGTATCGGAAAGAGGATTCCATTCCAGCCACTGCTTCCGGACCCCATGCTAAGTATCAATCTGTATATCATATGATCAGAATAAGCAGTTGCAGTTCTATATGTATATGCGTAATTTGCTTCTTCATAAAGGAGCAGTCCTATAACAATGGAAATAATAAACCCCGAATACTTTTTTATATATAGCATATTTTCCTCTTCCGTTTTCATTTATTTATTAATCGTTCCTATAGATATCTACAAAAAAATCGTATCACAATATTTTAAAGAAAAAGAAAGGAACTTCTGAAATTTTCTAAAAATTTCTAAAGATTTCTGAAGTTTATAGTTCAGTTCGTATTCGGGAATCGCAATTTTACATAAAAGCTGTTTTCTTTTGTTTCGTAAATTGCTCTGCCATGCATACGTCTCATCAACAGCTCAACATTTTTTAGTCCTAATCCTGTACTCTCCAATAAGCTTTTTTCCTTACACACCGTGTTGCTTATGCATATTTCAAATATATTTTTTGAATATACTGTTTCCATGACCACTTGCTCATCAATATCAGCATACTTGCAAATATTATTAGTAAGGTTACTAAATATTCTTGATAGTAAACTTCCATTTACAGCAACTTTAACCTTTTCCCAATAAATGCCATCAATATTAACACAAAAACCATTCTGGCTTATAATGGTATGCATTTCAGAAAGATAATCTCCTATTGCATATTCTACGAAAGAAGGCTCGTCCAAATGTATATTCTCGTCTGAACTTGCAATAGAAAAATCCAGTAACAGATTTGAAAGATCTCTTAATTCATTAACTTTAGATGTCAGAATATCCAAAATTTTGTTAATGCTCTCATTTGATTTGTTTTGCAATTTTAAGATATCAATGTATGTCATCAATCCCGTTAATGGTGTTCTTAAATCGTGAGCCATATTTCTCATCAATTGATCTTTTTCATCCCGTGCTTTCCGTTCCTGCTCATGTGCCTTACCAATATTTACTTTATAATCTTTTATGATATTATTAACACATCTATAGATTACATAAGCTCCGCTTAAGATTGATATTACAATGCCTAAAATTATGACTCCTAAATAATACTTTTCAGTATATCCGGCATATATATATACATTAGCCTCTCCGTCAGCAAAATTTACCGGTAATTGATATTTAGCAATTTTTCTACTATCATACATGTTTTTCGCTGATACAATAAATTTATCTACATTCAATTTACTATATACAGCTTCCCCATCTTTTTCTATAATGCAAAACAAAACACAATGATAATCCATCCATTCATCACATTCCGATATATCTGATGTGGCTATATTATTCTGAGACACATACTGTTGAAATTCCTGAACATATGGAGATTCATGGTCATAAATATATCTTGAATTATTAAAAAAAATAGTAAGACCATTTACCCCTATGCCATATATCCCCCCAAATATACAGCACGATAATATTATTGCACCAAATATAATTTGAACTGCCTTTACTGCTTTAAAATCACTTTTCAAATTTGTATCCCTTTCCCCATATAGTTTCTATGACAGCCCGGTTGCATATTTCATAGAATTTATTCCTTATATTTTTTATGTGTACCATAACTGTATTTCCCGAATTATATGTATACAGTTCTTCCCAAATATTTGAATAAATCACCTCAAGTGTGTATATTCTATCAGGATGTTTTGCAAGCAATTTGATTATTTCATACTCTTTTCGTGTAAATTTAACACCTATGCCATTCACTTCTACTCTATTCTTATTTTCGTATATCCTTATATCTTTTCTGTCTATATATTCATTTCCTGCATTGTCATCAATTATTTCTCTATCATATACATTTCTACGCCTTAATAATGCCTTGACACGCGATATAAGCTCCATATTGGAAAACGGCTTCACAAGATAATCATCACCGCCCACTTCAAAGCCTTGCATTATATCTATTTCTGATGATTTTGCAGTAAGAAATAAAATTGGGACACTTGATTCTTCCCTCAATTTTTTGCAGGCATCTATACCTGATAACAACGGCATTATTATATCCATAATAACCAGGCTATATGTTTCATCGAATTTCTTTAAACCGTCCACACCATTTACAGCAATATCAACATAATATCCCTGTAATTCTAATAATGTCTTTATTCCATTACGAATTGTTTCATCATCCTCAACTATTAATATCTTGTACATCTTATATCCTCAACTTTGATTAAATTCAGTAAAAAATCCATATATACTTAAAAAGCAGTTATCCCTCTATCATTTAAATATTCATATATCTGATCATATGTCACCAGCGACACATTTCCCATTTTTCCGGCTTCCTCAATACACCCTTGGGTAAATCCTTTTTTTGCGAATAAAAATAAATGGACATTCTCATATCTAAATAATCTGCTTCTCTTTTTCAGCTTTTCGAGCACTTTTACATCCACATTTTCATTTATCCACTTACATTCTCCAAACAATGCAGTGCTTTTATCCTGATCACCCATTATATCAATTTCTGTCTGTATTCTCTCTTGTGGATCTGTTCCCCACCATCGTCCAAGATTGCTAAATTCCACAGGTGCTTCCCCATCAAGCAGCAATTTCCACAGATACTGCATACATATTTCTTCAAATATCCTGCCCATATAATCTGACAGATTGGGAGCAATTCTTTTATACGCAAGTTCTGTTGCACCTCTGCTAATGATAGAATTATTATCAGGTATAAACCGATACCAGAATCTAAACATATTATCAGCTATTGCATATATTGATTTTCTGGACTCCTTTTCGCCATATGGAGTTTCTTTCCGTATTAAGCCAAGATTAATCAGATTTTTCATATACTGTGAGCATACACTTGTCGTTTCGCCTATCTTGGTTGCGATTTCCGACATACGGGAGCTGCCTATTGCTACTGCTGTTATTATTGCATTATATACAGCAGGTTCACGGACTTCCTGCTTTAACAGATTTTCAGGTTCCTCAAATATTGCCGATGCTGGGTTGAGGAACACATTTTTTATATTATCCTCTACACTCATGCTGTCATTCATCTGTAAAAGATATTGTGGAGTACCACCAACAATACCATATATCAGAGCCATATCCTCTGCTGAAAATCCGTTGAAATATTTGCAGCTATCCTCAAAATCAAACGGAAGTATCTTCATCTGGGCGGTTCTTCTGCCATACAAAGGCGCCTTATACGCCAGCACATTATCTTCCATGTAAGACATAGATGAGCCACATAATATAAGCATCATTTTAGAATTATCTTTATTTTTATCAATAAGCATCTGCAAGGTTGAAGCCATGCTTTTCGAAGCTTTTGCCACATATGGATACTCATCTATGACAAGCACCAGTCTTTCATTTTCACATAATTTAAATACATATTCTATTGCAGCCTGAAATGACACAAATGAAGTCCCCGGCATTATTCCTGAAGCATATTCCATGATTGCCTGACTAAAGTTCTCCAGATTCTGCTTTTCGTTGCTCTCTACTCCCATAAAATATATTGCTTTTTTATCCTGTATAAAATGGCTTATGAGAGCTGTCTTCCCCACTCTTCGTCTGCCGTAGATTACTGCGAATTCAAATTTATCCGAATTATATAATCCGTTTAAAGTTGCAAGCTCTTTTTCTCTTCCTATAAACATAGCTCTTCTCCCTCCATTTCTATACACAATATTTTATTACTTATATATGGTTTAGTCAATCGTAATTTAGTTAATCATAAATAACTAAATCGTAAATAACTAAATATTTATCTTTCATTTCGTATACACAAAAAAGACGGCCGTCCCGGTCCCCACCGGTTCAGCCGTCTTTATAATAAATTTCAATGTTATACTTTTATATTTTACTCTTATTTATACTCTTTTACTAACTTTTATACTTGTTTGGATTTAGCATCTACTGCTACGCAAGCACTGCCTGTACCTCTGCCTCTGTAGCGCATGCCATTACCTTGTCTGCCAATGCCTTGCATTCTGCCATACTGCTGTCTGCGATGGTCTTTCTGGTCTTGAGCACACTTGTGGCACTCACTGAGAACTCATCAAGTCCGAATGCGAGTAACAGCGGAATGAGCTTTGGATCTGCTGCTGCCTCTCCACACATGCCTACCATGATACCCTCTTTCTTACCGCACTCGATGATACGCTTGATTGCGCGAAGCACTGCCGGATTGAAGGCTGAATAAAGGTATGCTACCTTTGAGTTTCCACGGTCTACTGCCATTGTGTAGCCTGTCAGGTCGTTTGTTCCGATACTGAAGAAGGCTGCCTCTTTTGCAAGCACATCTGCCATCATGCAGGCTGCCGGTGTCTCCATCATGATACCAATTTCGAGGTTCTTGTTGTATGCAATGCCCTCTGCATCAAGCTCTTTCATGATGTCAGCTACCATTGCTTTTACACTGCGAAGCTCATCTACGCATGTCACAAGCGGAACCATTATCTTTATCCTGCCGAATGCACTGGCTCTAACAAGTGCACGAAGCTGTGTATTGTAGATGTCTGTTCTCTGGAGACAGAATCTGATAGCTCTGTAGCCTAGGAATGGGTTGTCCTCTTTCTCAAGACCCAGATATGGGATTTCCTTGTCACCTCCGATATCGAGTGTACGGATAATGACAGGCTTGCCCTTCATTGTCTCTGCTACTGATTTGTATGCCTCAAACTGCTCTTCCTCTGTAGGAATTGTGTCTCTGTCCATGAAAAGGAACTCTGTACGGAAAAGTCCTATTCCCTCTCCGTCACACTCTACAGCTTTCTTTGCGTCCTCAGGCTTTCCAATATTGCATACAAGCTCTACCTTTGTGCCGTCTGCTGATACTGTCGGCACACCCGCAAATTTCTTTAAGAGCTCTTTCTCTTTTTTGTATTCCTCAAGCAGCCCAGCGAATTTCTGCTCTGTCTCAGCGTCAGGGTTTACGATTGCCTCTCCGCTTGTTCCGTTGAGTACCACTCTGTCACCATTTTTGACAGCTGTGCAGATTCCATCAATACTGAGAACTGCCGGGATTTCCATTGCTCTTGCAAGTATTGCTGAGTGGGAGGTTCTGCCGCCCACCTCTGTGAGTATTCCTGCGATATTCTCTGCCACGATACCTGCTGTCATGGATGGTGTCAGGTCATGTGCCACGAGCACTGTGCCTGCCGGAGCTGCTGAGATATCATAGTCCTCGATTCCAAGCAGAATCTTAAGGATTCTGGCTTTGATATCCCTGAAATCTGTTGCTCTCTGCTGCAAAAGCTCATCAGGTATCTGTGCAAATATCTCTGCTGTCTGCTCAAGCACCTGGTCGAGCGCCTTCTCTGCCGTGATTTTCTCACTTACTATGAGCGCTGTAATCTGCTCCTCTATGGTCGGATCCTGAAGCATCTGGATATGTCCGCGAAGGATATCCGCATCCTTTGCTCCAACTGTCTTTTCCATTCTGTCTGCCATGGCGTTTGTATCATTTACAAATTTCTCAATGGCTCCCTGGAGACGTGCGATTTCAGCGTCTGTATCTGTAATTTTCTTATTCTCAATCACTATCTCATGCTCTTCGATAATGACCACATTTCCGATTCCGATTCCTTCTGAGCCGGCGATTCCTTTGTACATATCACACCTCCGATTGACTTTGCTGGTTGATTAATCTCCGAAGTTGTCTGCCTCGAGCTCTTCCATCTTTGCAAGTGCTGCTTCCTCGTCAGCTCCCTCACACTCGAATGTAATCTCTGCATCCTTCTTGATGCATGCTGCGATGATGTTTACAAGGCTCTTTGCGTTGATTCTCTTGTCGCCGAATACGATTGTTACGTCTGAATCAAACTTGCCTGCCTCTCTTGCGATAACTCCTGCCGGTCTCATGTGAAGTCCCTCTGCTGCTTTTACTACCATTGTCTTGCTTACCATAGTTTTGTCCTCCTGAATTTAAAATTATTGGTTTGTTTATTTCGCTCACACATATGATTAACTGTATCGCCCTCTGCTATTCATCAGCCTGTCATATGTCCGTTGCTTTCTATGGTTTTATTGTACTGTGCGGTATGAGTTTTTTCAATATTCCCCAAAATGCAAAATTGCACCATCTCTGGTGCAATTTTGTATTAATGTGATATTCAGTTCCACCCCAGCTCTTTCCGGATAGCTGCACAAAGCTCATGAGGTGAAGCAGCCTCCCTGAGCCTGTCCGTCGCTCCATTTTCATTCAGAAGCTTTGTGAAATCATGGAAAAATGCCTTTGTCGTGTTGACACTGTCAAAGTTTATCGCAAGCAGAAATATCATGTCTGCCATTCTCTCGCCCCACTCTATCGGCTTGTCGAGACGTATAACAAGTATCTGGCAGCGGTTTACATGCTCAGGCTTTCCGTGCGGTATGGCTATATTGCAGCCCACAGCGGTTGCCTCCACCTTCTCACGCTCCAGTACATCTCTCGCAAACTCGCTCTGCACTATTCCTTTGTTTATGAGAAGCTGACACGCGCGCTTTAAAACATCCTTGCGGTTTTTCGCCTTTTTCTCAAATATGATAAATTCCTCCGACAGCATCTGTGAAAACTCGCTGACCTCCGCGCTCTGGCCGGTCATGAGCTCAAAGCACTTGTTTCTGATATTTTTCTCATCCTGCGCACTGATTAGTGGAGAAACATACAAAAATCTCATATCCTTGTGGATATCTGCCTGTGTGTCTATGGTCGAGAGTATGAGGTCGCAGTCATACTCGTCAATATGCTCTATGCGGTCTGACGACAAAATGCTTACTATCCTTACATCCGGCACCCTGTTTTCTATTTTGCCCGCTATTATGCTGCCGGTCGCATAGCCTGCTGCACCGATTAACACTGCGCGCACTGTCATAGGATTTCTGTGCAGGGCTCCGCCCACCTGCAAGGCAATAAATGCTATCTCATCCTCGCTCGGCATGGCACCTGTGTACTTTTCGTAGTATCTCGATACTGTAAAGCATACCGTAAAGAGACTGGCATACGATTGTGTGATATCCGAAAGAAACGGATTGTCTATCTCTATGCCGAAATGAGTCCTCGCAATGGAGCCCGGTAAAAAGCTACGCATGCTCTCACGTAGAAGCTCATTTTCAATCAGATTGGCTGCGAGAAGATTTGACAGATACACTATCATCTCATCCTCTATGCTAAGCGCCTCCTCACAGGACATGACAACGCGGTTTTGTCCCTCGGCACAGGAAAAAAGCATTGCCAGATACATGATTTCAGGCTGTGAGAGGCTGATGCCGTGATGTCTTTCCAGAAAGCCTGCTGCTTCCTTTGCCATGTTCTCATGCTCTGTCATTATGAATCCATTTTTCTGTACCTGCTGCTCTTGTTCGCCGGACTTCAGCTCTTTCTCCACATCCACCCTGAAAAGTGCAATGGCTATGTACTCTGCCAGCATCTGAAATGTGTAATCCGTAAAGATGATATCAAAGCGTCTCTCCACATGATGTATCATGTCAACTGCCATCGACAGATTTACGCTTCTGAAATTATTTGCTATCACCTCGGCCGCGCGTCTTGAAAGCCTGTGGTCATCGGTCTTGATAACCTGCTTATCACTGATTGGATATCTGCAGAAATGCCTCATGGCTTTTCTGATATCAAGCTCACTGCCTGTCGCATATATTCCGTAGCCCGCCGTCCTGTGCACCTTAATGCCATAAAGCAGAAGCTCTGCGTCAAGCTCATTTATATCATCCATGATGACATTTTTGCTGACATTTAACTCCTCTGAAAAAAGCGCATACGTGTATGTATCCCAGCCGCTTAGCAGAATATACGATATGTAGTTCTGTCGCTTTTTCTGCGATACTGCTGCCGATCTCCTTCCTGCCACATCAAGAATCTTTCCTATCTGCGCATCGCTAAAGCACGGCTTCATGCCTTTGCCCGGCTTTCTGTCGAGCACCATGGAATTTTGCTCACAAAAATCAGCCACCTCCTTCAGATATGTCTTCACACTTCGCTCCGACATACCTGTGGACGCGGCGAGAGCCTTTGATGTGACAAGCTCATTGTTGTGCTCTGCCAGCTTTTCAATTATCAATAATCCCTTTTCTGAAAGCATAAATCAAAGTTCTCCTGATTATACGTAATTTAACAATTCGACCGGTTCATCTATCAGATTTGTTGCACCATGCTCCTTCAAAAACTCTACATCCCTGAAGCCCCATGTGACAGATACGCACTCCAGACCTGAGTTTTTCGCTGTGGCGATATCCACATCGGAATCCCCCACATAGATGGCCTCATCCTGTGTCACTCCAAGCTCCTTTAGTGCCTTCTGCACCATATCAGGCGCCGGCTTTTTACGGATGCCTTCCTCCTCCATCTCGCCGACTGCCGATGTCATATACTCCTTGAAATAGAGCTGATTGAGCTCCTTTACCGCCGGGTCAAGCTTGTTTGAAACAATGGCAAGCTTTATGCCGTTTAATTTAAGCTCCTTTAAAAGCTCCATGATTCCATCATAAGGTGCTGTATTGTCATTGCAATGAGCCTCATAATATTCCTTGAAATCCGAAAATGTCTTTTCAAACTTTGGATTGTCTGCTCCGTCCGGCACTGCGCGCTCCATCAGAAGCTTTACACCGTTTCCCACAAATCTGCGCACCTCATCGAGTGTGCGCTCCGGCATGCCATTTTGTTTCAATGCATAGTTTGTTGCATTTTTTAAATCCTCAAGTGTATAGAGAAGTGTTCCATCAAGGTCGAAAACGACCGCTTTTTTACGGTTTTCCTCCTCACCCTTTGCTATATGTGTCTTTTCAAATTCTGTCTTGCTTATCATATATGCCTCATTCCTATCATCATTTGGCAGAACCATAATATCTCCGGGTCTGCCTGATATATAACTGCTGTCATCCTTATTCCTAAATAGCTTTACCTTGTGCTTTAGCACAAATGCCCTTGAAAAATCCGCCTCAACAGGTATGCACACTCTGGCATGTGCCATTCCATCCACTATAGTCTCCGTATCCTTATTCTTGAACTTCGGGACATAATCTGTCTGTTTCACAGTAAACTGCCAGTCCTTGTATATCCTGAAGCTTTTGTTCAGCCTGTCCAGATTTAAAATCCGTACACTGCCGTCTTCTCCTATTATGACTACCGTATCTTCACCAACCGGTGTGGAGATATCCCCCTTAGCTGTCCGCACTCCCATGCAGCAGCCCACAGGCAGTATATCCTTTGCAATGATATATCCCATCGGTATCGGGCGTTTTTTATAATCCACTTTTTTGAAGCCACTCGTATCAAAATCTTCTCCGTAAATTATCTTTGTATCGTTTAAATAATCAAAAATCCTCTCTTCCAATAATGATTTGATTGCCGAATCCGAAGGACGTTTGTGTGTACCATCGCTGCTGTACTGAAATCTTGGTGTCAAGTCTTTTTCTCTGCAGTAGACATTATAGCTGTCTATCAGCAGATCCATCGGAATAAATCCACCGGCCTTGTAATAATGTCCTCCGCCGGAGCCTATGTCCCTGCACACTTCCTGCGCCATTTCGCTTGCGCTCACCTCTTTTATGCAGCTTCTAAACGAAAGCTTCACTCCATTCTTAATCACTGAAAATACCATACATATGTCAATAGCATCCACCTCCAGCACAAAATCGCTTATGATGCCGAGTACATTCGGGTCACATGCCCCTGCCTTTACGATTGCCAGACGATATTCCTCTATATAATCGCGCCCCAGCAAAGCTGTTGCGGCTATGTCCAGCTCCTCAAGTGACATGTTGGCATTTCGGAATTTGGCCACTATAGTGTTGTCAAAATCCGCCTCATCGCGCAGGTCCCTATCAAGCGAATGTGTTATCTCGGTAAATTCTCCGGTGTCGGTGTAAAGTCCATAATACAGTGCTGTTGCCAGGTTTCGATTTATCTCTACGCCCTCCTCACGCAGCATATCCCACACAATTGTCGCACATGAGCCCATATAGCTCATGACACGGTTCATAGCAGGAAGCTGTCCCGATACTCTGTGGTGATCTATGACAGCCACATTTTCTGCCTTGAAAAATGTGACATTCCCACCACCGTACTGACAATCGACAGTCACAAGCAGCTGCGGATTGTCTAAAAAATCCACATGCTCTATCGGTATGCCAAGACTGTCTACCATAAGCACCAGATTGCTCTTGTGTATGATATTCCTGCCTCCGTATACAAGTCTGGGACTTTTTCCATTCAGCCTCAGGTATTCATAGACTCCAAAGCCGCTTGCCAGTGCATCTGCGTCCGGATTATCATGACATTGCACAATTATGTTATCAAATTGTAATAAATCACTTAGCTTCATTATTAGCTCCCTGAATAGTTATATTAATTCATTTTCTCATATGTATATTTATGGCTGCTTCAAATCATCACATTATTTCAGGTACGGAAACAGCAGTGAACTTCTGTCCTTCTCGTCAAACATCGAATTGTACTGCAGGATATTGTATGCCTTTATCCATTTTGCCTCGTCTCCTGTTGCGTCATCCACATGCATAAAACACTCATTCTTTTTCGAATAATAGCCCCTTGAATTTATGGCCGGAATCTTCTCCATCAGCTCTGCGAGGAACCGGTTGTATGCCGGCAGATCTATGTTGGCTCTCTCAAGCGTCAGTGTGGACAGGTAGTTGAGGCTCGTCACATCAACTTTCTGTGCATCCGTCTCGTAATTGGTCCATATGAAAAACGGCACCTTGTACAGATTCTCAAGCTCCTGCTCCGTAAGTCCGGAATTGCCCTTGCCATTTAAAAGCTTGATAAAATCATTGCATAATCCCGGCTGATGGTCTCCAAAAAACACAATCTCTACCGGATCATCCACACCCTTAAAGTATGTGATGAGATTTTCGAGCGCCTTGTCACTCTCATTCAAAAGTGACAGATACTGGTTCGCATCGGTGTATGACGCTCCAACCTTGTAAACCTCCTGGTTGAAGTTGTCATATCTCTCACCGTAGCCACCGTGGTTTTGCATCGTGACTCCCATGATGTAAAGCTTCTCGTCATCGCGCTTTTTCTCGTAGCGGTCAATGATCTTATCATAGAGCTCCTGGTCAGTGATATATTCCCTTAGTATCTTTGTCTGGTCAAAATCATCTATAAAGTAAGTCTCATCATAGCCCAGATGCGGATAAACCTTGTTTCTGCTCCAGCCTGTCGCATAGTATGGATGCATCGCAACCGTCGTATAGCCGATATTTTTCAGGTTTGAGACTATGGAGGTCGGGTCATCACTTATATACTGCTGATAAACCACCGAGCCGTCCGGCAGAAATGCCATCGAGTTTCCTGTCTCAAATTCCCACTCAGAGTTTGGCGTCTTCGCACCGTACACGGACGAAAGAGCATAGCCTTTAAGCGTATTTTCACTCAGAGAATCCATAAACGGCGTGACCTGCGTGTTGGTCTCAAAATCTCCCACCACCGACAAATCCGCAAACGACTCATTCATGATAACAATGATTGTCGGATTTTTCGCATCAGACTGCGAATATGAGCTGTCCGTTTCCTTGAAATTGCCCGCTATCTTGTCAACTGCTGCCTTGCTGTAACCATCAGGTGCCTTCACAAAGCTGTCCCTTATGCCGAGCACAAAGTTCAGCAGATAGCCGTTTCTGTACGTGCCCTTTTTCTCCCAGGTCTCGGTGTTCAGTGACATGGAATTCATGATGACATACAGCACGCATATTATTGTGAGAAGAATCGAAATAATCCTCATATGGATAGCCGACTCGAACTGCACTTCTATACGCCTTACCAGCATGATATACAAAACAGCCGCCAGAATCACATACAAAAACTTGTAGTCTATGACGAATTTGTATTTTGTCACGACAGAAAGTCCTGTTCCCGCTGACTTCAAATCCGCATACGTAAACTCATTGCCACGGAATTCATAGACAAAATAATCTATAAATCCAAACGCGAGTATGGCAATTGATGCTATGGTACATGTCAGCCTCGTGTTGTTTGTGATAAAAAGTATAACCAGATATATAGCGAGCGCCAGAACCATATTCACCACGCATATCATATCGGTGGTTTTCACAAAGTCCTCATCCGTCAGCAGCACATACTGCACCGAAAAAACAGATAGTATCGCTCCGATGACAAGCAGTATCGCAGCCCAAAGCCACGACAGCTTCACCGGAAGCTCAAGCTTCACATTTACAAGTCCAAAATATACTGCCGCAAACAAAAGAATCACCCACCAGCTTGCCGATGTAAAGTAACCTACCAGCGCGGCCGCCACTGCTGCAATTCCAAAATGTATGTTGTTTTGTTTTGTTATCTCAAATTTGATGCTCATTTCTGCCTCTTAATATTGCCTCTTAATATTGCCTCTTAATGCTTCCTCTAAATGCTGCTACTTAATGTGCCTCTTAATGCTGCCTCTTAATGCTTTCTCTTAATGTTGCGATTGATTTTAAAAATATTTCCTAATTAGCAAAGAAGTCCTCAATTTGACTGTATATAATGTGCATCAGATTTGTTCTTGCCTCAACGCTTGCCCACGCAATATGCGGTGTGATAATCAGCTTGTTTGAATCCTTTATCGCACGGAGCGGATTTTCCTCACTCATAGGCTCCTGCGCCAGCACATCAAGACCTGCCGCCGCCAGCTCTCCATCCGTAAGCGCCTGTGCCAGATCCGCTTCATTCACTATAGGACCTCTGCCAAGATTTAAAAATATCGCAGATTTTTTCATCTTTTCAAACGCAGCCTTGTCCATCAGACCAAGTGTATCATCTGTGAGCGGTGCATGCACCGACACGATATCAGACGTGGCAAGCAGAGTATCAAAATCCACCCTCTCATAGCCCGGCTGCGAATTTCTTCCTGATGTAGAATAATAAACCACATGGCAGCCAAAAGCCTTTGCGATATCAGCCACGCGTCTTCCGATATTTCCAAGCCCCACGATGCCCCAGGTCATACCGCTAATCTGGTGAAACACATTGGAAAAATGCGTAAACGACGTATCACCCACATATTTCTCGCTCTTCACATAATCATCATAATATCTCAGCTTCTCAAGCAGATAAAATAGCAGTGCAAATGTATGCTGCGCCACAGTCTCTGTAGAATACCCTGCGACATTTCTCCATTCAATGCCTCTTTTTGCCAGATATTCTTTATCCAGATTGTTTGTGCCTGTTGCAGTCACACATACGAGCTTTAAATTTTTTGCCTGTCCTATAGATTTTTCATTTACCTCAACCTTATTTAAAACAATCACATCAGCATCTCTTGCGCGCTCCGCTGCTTCCTCTGTTGTTGAAAAATCATATTTGACAACCTCTCCGAGCTTGTCATATTCGGAAAGGTCGATGTCGTCACCAATTGTTTTGGAATCTAAAAATACTATTTTCATGGTTTGTTTCCTCTGTGCTATATATTTATTTGTTTTAATTTCTATTTTTAGGGGACTTCGCACTTGCAGGCTGTGATGGTGCGCCGGCATATGGTATATTCCTCAGAAATATATGAAGTCAGCCACAAAAAATGCATCCGGATAGTCTGTTTTATCAGTCTGCTTTTTATCGTCACCGAAGGTTAATGGAACTTTGTGGCAGTTCATATATTTCTTCGGAACACACCATATGCCAGCGATAATGCAGGTTTGCGTGTGCGAAGTCATCTCAATAATTATCTATATTTATCACTATTTATTGTTATTTGACAATTTTAATCTTTATTTGCCAATGTTTATGATTAATAGAATTACAGCTAGCTTTAAATACTAACAAATTACCTAGCATAATAGCATTAACACAATAGTATTAGCGCAATTTATAAATGTAATCATATGTTCATTTCATACATATACATATAAATGTACACATAATTGTATACATAAATATACACATAAATATAAATATATTTATACCACATTTCGGGAAATAAAACCACTGTATCAGTGTTTGATTAAACAAAGCTTAAGAAAGCCCACCGTATTAATGATAAATTTCATCAATATGGTGGGCTTTAACTATTCTGTATCTCTCTTATGTTGGCATTTTATCTCACAGAAAATTTGTAATCTGTCTCTGTGTGGTATGTATCGCCAGCCTTTGTAACAGGTGTACTGAAGTTGGTCTCATTTATTGAGTTTGGATAGAACTGTGTCTCGAGGCAGAATGCATCGCGGTTATTGTATTTGACTCCGCCCTTGCCTTCCTGTCCCACGATAAAGTTGGCAGTATAAAGCTGGATTCCGACACAGTCGGTGTATACCTCCATCTGTATGCCACTCTCAGGAGAGTATGCTGTTGCGACCTTTTCTACTCCCGGAGCGGTCTTGTCTATTGCAAAATTGTGATCATATCCGCTTCCATAATGAAGCTGTGTATCATTTGCCTCAATATCTCTTCCGATTGGCTTAGCCTCTGTAAAATCAAATGGTGTACCCTCAACCGGTGCAATCTCACCTGTAGGAATAGCCTTGGAATCCTTTACAGGTGTGTAATGCTCAGCATTTATCTGCAATGTGTGAGTGTATACGCTTCCTGATGCATGACCGTTCAGATTGAAATAGCTGTGGTTTGTCATATTGAAGGTAGTTGTCTTATCTGCCTTTGCATTATATATAATAGCAAGTGCATTTTCTTCTGTTACCTTAAATGTCACATCAACGACTGCATTTCCCGGGAAGCCCTGCTCCAAATCTGCATCCTCTATCTCAAAGGTAATCTCATCTGCCTTCTGCTCCTTAACAGTCCAAAAGCGCTTAGAAAAACCATTTGAGCCACTGTGAAGACTGTTCTCATTGTCATTAGCCTCAAGCTTATATTCCACTCCATCAATATTAATCTTTGCATCGGATATCCTGTTTGCATATCTGCCGACAGTAGCACCAAAATAGCTGTACTCCTTCTCGTATGACTTCACATTGTCATATCCTAAAATGACATCTCTCTCATTGCCATCCCTGTCCTTTACAAAAATAGATACAACTGAAGCGCCATAGTCTGTCAAAAGTACTCTCAATCCACCGCCATTGCTGATTTCGTAAAGCGATGCCTCCACTCCTTTTGATGTTGTACCGAAAGCTTTTTTACTCATGCCCCATATCCTCCTTTGGTTACATTACGTTTGTTGCATTTTTTGTAACTTTATGTTTGTTACATTTTGTTTTAGTACATTATGCTTTTTACATTATGTTCTGTTACTCTTTGCCTGGTAGCATTTCGATTGCATAATCGCGTTTTTCTTATTCTACGCATTCCTTTGTATTTTACTTCTTTTGATCGCATAAGTAAACTTTTTCGTGCAAATATCCGATAAAATATTTATAACAAATATTTAAGTGCAATTATACGTTCAAAATAAAACCTAAAATAATAGTAACTGCATAGTTATAATTAAAAATAATAAGAGGATTAACATGAGTACACGAGTAAGTTCAGCAACAAATCTTTCAGCAACATATTTTATGAGAAATTTTTATTCAAACAACCGCGATGCCATGAAATCATCCAAACGCAAAGAATATAGTATTACAGAGCTCGCTTACGATGATTCAACCGCCCTGCACCGCGCAGCTAAAAAATTAAAGAACTACAAGTATTCGGACGACGAAAATACCGATAACATCCGCGGAACAGTCATGGCTCTTGTTGACACATACAACAATTCCATTGATTCCGCCTCAAACAGCAGTTCAAGCTCCATGAAGCGCTACGCCAAGCAGCTCAAAAAGCTGGCAAGTAAATACAGCGACGAGCTTGAGGACATTGGCATCACAATAAACAAGGACGGTACTCTGAAAGCTAATGAGGAGCTCGTCAAAAAAGCCGACGCAGACACTCTTAATTCTCTGTTCGGAAATGACAATGACTTCACAAGCAGTCTGTATCGTGTCTCACGCCAGATGAGCAGCTCGTCACATGATGATTACTACACATCACTGCGGACAGGAAGCAATATAAATCTAACGGTGTAAATCTAATGATGTTTTTTTATAATGTAATTTTGGCATTTCAACTGTAGAATTTCGACTTTGCAAAAGAATAATAGATAATAAATATTTGGCTGTCTTTTTCTTAAAATATAATAAAAAAAAGACAGCCATCGTTCTGCTGTCTTTTAGGAGAAGGTATTTTACTATGGGGATAGTAAAAAATATATAATGTATTGGGGGGTTTTTACGGTTATTATAGTATCACCTTGGTCTCTGAAAGTGTTAACAAACATGCACAATTTTTCAATTATTTTTTGTGCAGTTTTACTAATTAAAATACGTTGTCCGGAGTTCAATTCACCATATATCAATAGAAAAAGAAAACCACCACTCTTACGAGTGATGGTTTTCTTTTTCTAATGAGACATCGGGGATTCGAACCCCGGACAACTTGATTAAAAGTCAAGTGCTCTACCACCTGAGCTAATATCCCATAATAAATTAAAATGCCCAGTTCCGGAATCGAACCAGAGACACACGGATTTTCAGTCCGTTGCTCTACCAACTGAGCTAACTGGGCACAATGCTTACGCATCGAGTTGCGGGAATAGGATTTGAACCTATGACCTCCGGGTTATGAGCCCGGCGAGCTTCCAGACTGCTCCATCCCGCGATAGTATTTAGTTACTCTATAAAGAGTAATGGGCAGAGATGGATTCGAACCATCGAAGCAAGTTGCAGCAGATTTACAGTCTGTCCCCTTTGGCCACTCGGGAATCTG